>Ga0209430_1000142_pt1 | contig 98354 bp, 79 predicted proteins | sample BarGraIncub1133A_FD_184504 | JGI IMG/M metagenome (GOLD analysis project Ga0209430, IMG submission 184504) | Arctic peat soil microbial communities from Barrow, Alaska - Barrow Graham LP Incubations 11-33A (SPAdes) (version 2) | ecosystem: Environmental > Terrestrial > Soil > Wetlands > Peat...
AAGTACCCCAACCTTGGAGTAAACCGGTCGCTGGCGTGCGGTCAAAGTTAGTATCCGGATAATAAATCATCAAGCGATTTTCGGCAATTACGTCAAGATAGACGCTATAGATTTTTGTCATATCCGCTTGACTGACCGTAATGACGGCAGTGCCTGGTAAGGAGACCGGATAGACGATGTCGGCAGTCGCGGCTGAACTTACTTTTTCAACAGTGATCGCCGGGATAACCGTCGTTCCACGATTTAAAAGTTGATAGTAATCTAAGCGATTGGCATTGAAGTTCGTTAATGCCGCTCCGTCAACCGAAATGGCAGTTAAATCAGCCGTGTTGGCTTCAAAGAAGACAAGCGTAATCGTGCGGGCCGTTCCGTCGGCCGCGGTAATGACAATCGATCCCGACATGGTCTCAGAGGTGGCTTGCGTAATCACGACACTCGATGTGGCATCCGTAGCCACGGCCCCGATGACGGGTAAGGCGGAAGCCGACGTCACCAAGATTTGATAATCGTCGATTGTGTCTTGATAAGTCGCATACTCAACCGTGTCTAGCATCAACGAAGATAATGTCGTATCGTTACTTTCGGCATGCTGGACTTCGACGTTATCGACATAAATCATGCCAACTTCGTGAAACTCGACTTTGACATTGAACATCGTCGAATCCGCGGGAATGCGGATGGTTGGGGTTTCGATTTTCACCCAAGTATTCGCGACGCCTAAGAAGGCGGGTTCCGTTGAAGAGATAATGGCCTTTTGATCGACCCCGGAAAGGCTTTCGATGATTAAACGTGGTTTGATGCCGGCATCAGCGAACGGACTGTAGAAATAAGCGCTTAATGTAATGAAGTCACCGACCGCAAAGTCGTTCTCAATTCCATAATTGACACCGTGCCAGATGACGGTATAGTTGCCATCGTTGGTTACTTTGTAGGAATAAAGGCCGCTCTTTGATACTTCGGGATCAGAGGCGCTGTCGCTGGCCAATGAATTTGAATAAACGCCCCATGCCGGCTGGGCGAGCTCGAATCCGCCATTGATGGGCGTCCGCGCTTCGTAAAATTGAATCGTGCTGGTAGCCGTTTTTGTGGCATCAAACTCCGAGGTCGCGGTAAAGGTCGCGATGCCTTCTTTGATAGGCAAGACTTCACCGGTTGAAGAAATAGTCGCGATGGTCTCGTCGCTCGTTGTCCAAACGACTGTGGTCGAAGCCCCACCAACGACGGTGACCGTCGCCACTAAGGTCAGCGAACCACTTTGGATGCTGCGCAATGTCTCATTATTCGTGATCGAGACCGCAGTAACCGCTGGAGTGACAAGAGAAGAAGATGAAGATGACGAGGAGACAGAGGATGAGGATGAGACGGAGGTTTCGCTCGACACGGAGCTGCTCCCGCCGGTTATTGAAGCACTCGAAGAACTCGAGCTCGTCCCGTTTAACCCACAGGCCGATAGCAAGAAGACAGCACCTAGAATGGAAATCATTTTGATGTTATTCATAAAATCCCTCCTTGTAGGATCTTTATTAAATCAACCTTTGCATCACGACTAAGGTTGAAATCTAAACAAATGTGTTTTCGATAGAGAACCAGCGGAATTTCGAAGACAGAGTCATCGAAAGAACGCTTGATTCCTTTGTATAAATCGCTATACTCTCGGGTCAGTTTAAGATATTGATAACCAAAGTGGGTCGAGGGTTCGATGTGCGAACCTTCATTCCAGTCATTCCACGTCACGATTTGTATGATTTTAGCTTGGCTTTCGATTGCTTGTTCCCACATAAAGCGGTAACGTTGTCCATCATATCTTGGCGCGATACGCGGGTGATCACCCCAACCCCAGACTTCTGAATCGTCAAATCCGGGAACCACCGAGTGAATGATGGTTTTATCTTTGCCGTTGTCGTAGCACTGCTTGTTAAAACGTTTTATTTCGTGGCCAAGATATTCCAATGAATTGCTGTTTTTATCGTCAAAACCGCCAATCCAGAAAAACCATCCATCGGCGACAGCGTTGAATTCCGTTTCATAGGGATCGGGGAAGTAGCATGAGACATGTTCGGCTTCAAAATCCTTTTTGATCTTGGCCCATTCTTTCCCGGAGAACAGTTTGCCAGCTACTTTACGGAAGATATATATCGGTTTTTTCCCATCCAACACTGCGTAATAAGGCTTCGACATGATGTTTTCCGCAAGCCAGGATAATTCCTGCTCCACCGCCAATATTTCTTGGCCGCGCGTCGGAAAGATGCCAGATGGATAATAACCGGCCCACTCCTCAAAACAAACAATTAGTTTGAGATTGTATTTTTCAAGAAAAGACAGCAGAGCTAAAAACATTTGATGACGATGCGGATTAATGCGGCGACCATCCCAATCGACGACGATTCCGTCAATGCCGGCGAGCTTCATCAACTGAAATTGATATTCGATTAATGAGGCATCATCTGATTGATAGGGACCTGTCAGAGGATAACCAATCGCAGCGATATCATGCTCTTGGTTATAGCGAAGGGAATCCGGATTATGTGGATTCTGTGGGTAATCGCTATTCCACATTTCCCATTTTTGCCCGAGTATCGGGTTTTGGAACCAGGTGCACAAATGAACAAAGACCTGTTTATTCAAAGTGTTCGCCCTCCTTGATCAAGTAATTCAATAATTCTTTTATAGGGACTGTCGCGAGACCGATTGCAGTGTCGCAGCAGCCATAATAGATATGGAGAAGGCCGTTATGGATAACCGCTCCGGTGGGAAAGATGACATTCGGGATGATGAGACCATATTTTTCATAATATTCCGTTGGTTCCATCAAGAAGGTTTTGGTCCGATAGAGCACCTTGGAAGGATTCTCTAAATCGAGGAGCATCGCTCCGACCCGGTAAGTATCGGCATCATCCACCGCATGGTAGATGAGAAGCCATCCCATTTCGGTTTTGATTGGAGGAGCGCCTGCGCCGATTTTGGAACCTTCCCAGGCATAGCGAGGGGTGGCAATCAATGTCGGTTTGGTCCAGCTTTTTAGATCGTCGCTGTAAGCGATCCAAATGCTTGGTTTGTCCAGGCCACTCTTTTTATCGACAAAATCTTTGGGACGTTCCAAAATAGCAAATCGGCCTTTAATTTTACCGGGGAAAAGAATCACGTCACGATCGTCGCAATGTTGACTTGGGTTGATGGTGGAAACATAAGTGAAATGAACGAGGTCGTCACTTACGGCGATACCGCTCATCGTATTGTTTTCCGGCCCATCAATCGTGCCAACAAGCGCGGTATAGTCAGGAATCCGATAACCCGTTGGGAAACAATTGAACGTATAGGGGCGATAGGCGAAAGTCATGTAGTAATGTTGATCGATTTTGACGACTCTGGGATCTTCGATGGTCCCATTAGGGAGTTTTAGATCGGCCGGTGTAAGGATCGGGTGATCGACTTTCAATGAGAATGATTCGCCGTCAAGGCTTTCCCAAAGGCCAACAGAACAAGTCAACGGACGAAGCGAAGCGGCTGCCCGTTCATAGAGGAAAAAGTGACCATTCTCACAGATGACGCCAGGATTGAAAGACGCGACTTGGCGCCAAGGATGGGTGCCCGGTCGGATAATCGGGTTTAAAGGGCTGCGTTTAATGTTTATCATGGAAATCCTTTCTAGATATAACTCTTTGTCCGGGTCGAAAGATAGGTGCTAGTGATGGTTTCAAGCGCAGTAATCGCTTCGGGGGTCAGTCCTTTGAACGAGGCGATTTCCGTAGCGGTTTTGAAAGCCAACGCGTGGCCGTTCTCGCGAGTCGGCTCAATAATCGTTCCTTCGGTCCAGTCATTGAAGGTAGCGACAATTAACCAGTCAAAGCGATCTTTTAGTTGATTGAAAGCGGCCCAAGAATCGTTATAGAAGTCCGGACCCGTTCGCCCGATATTCCGTATCGGGGCGTTCGTCGCCGTTGACCAACTGCGGACCGGCGTATCGTTAAATCCAGGATACACAAGCCCAACGGCCTGTTTCACGCCGACATTTGCTGCAGCCCAGTCAAGCACTTTGTTATTGATTTCAAGGTTATGGGCAATGCAGTCGCCACTCGTGCCATTTGCAAGCGTTGACTTATATAAGTTCCATTGGAACATTGAAGTGATGTTGGTATAGTCCCCACTCGAGACGCCGTCACCCATTAAGGGGACGGTAAACCCGGTTTGGGCATTGACACTGGCAATAATCGCGCCCCATTCAGGACCGGTTACCATGTTTAGGCCAAATATTTCGATCATGGGCTGGCCATTATATTGAAGCAAGGCTTTGCTGTTTTTGTATTGATTGACGAACGTTGTAATATCGGTCGCCATGGCAATCAAACTTTGATTGCGACTCGAATGAGGAATCCAACCATTGAGATGAATCTTGGGTTCATATAGAATCGAGATTTTCATGCCTACTTCTTCGCCAATCGTAAAGAGTTTATTCAGAACATCCAATTGATAACCGGCTGAGGATAAGCCCGCATAATAGTTGACTTGAATCGCGTCAATATTCATGGCTTTGATTAATCCGACATGATAGCGAAGCACTTCGATATCGGTGCTGTCATAGGCTCCAATCGTTGGGTAGTAGACGGAAGCGATGTCGCGTTTTTGGTCTACGCCCGTTCCGGTGATGACCGCAGGATTATAAAGACGACCGCCATAAGCGCTGCTGTCATACATCCAGTTGCCCCAACTATTGTTGGTCGAACGGAACCACGGCTGATACGCCATAATCGCGAATTTCTGCGGATTGCCATTGAATCTTTGGTAATCTCCGATTTGGACAAAATCGAAATAGCAGGTCGCTCCCAAAGCTTCGGCGGCGACTTCGATATTAGTGATATAGAGCTTGGATTTTTCATAATCCATTAAGGGCGTTTTTAGAAAGACCCACCGCTTTAAGATCGCGGTTTCAACACTCGAGGCATTTTGATAAGTGCCATCGATTTTTACGCGTAGGCTCAGTTTGGCTTTGGCATCGATGTTATCGCTGTCGATATACACCCAGATGCCCACAGCCAGAGTTTTCGCTTTGACGTCTTGAAGCGGGAAAACGGAGGTATACGTCGCTTTTGAACCACCCGCGACTAACATGGATTTGTTGCCATAGTAGCCATCGGAATAAGTCGGGGCGGCTAACCCAGAAATTTTAAAGGGAACGGTTCCGGTTTCAAAAGAATTATTGGGTACCGTCATGACTTGACCGCCATCATCATACGCATCGTACCCTTGTGGCATTTCTTCAGAACTGCCTGATGAAGATGAAACGGTTGAGTTATTATCCGTATATGTCCGCGATTGAGCGTTATCAAAACGAAGAATAACACCTTCAGGAATGTCGATGTTGAGCGCTAAAACGACGACGACAGAATCGTTTGGAATGACACCGCCATTGTTCGTCGGCTGGGCCGATAGGGTAAACCATTGGTCAAGCAAGATTTCGGTCACGCTGGCTTCGGCAATGATGGTTGGGACTTTCTTTGAGTCCTCGACCTTCACGTATATTTTTAAAAGCGATAAATCGAGCGGCGGGTTGGTTCCGTCCACTTTGATATCGATGCTGAATTCGACGAGATCGCCATTTTTAGGAAGGCGTCCGCCATGTGACGTCGCAAATTCCTTTTGGGCATTATATTGGTTATCAAATTTGGCGGCGTAGGCTTGATTTTCAATCGGGATCGCCTGCCAAACAGATAAGTAACCACCGATGACGCTGGTGGTTTCGAGTGACCGCGCACCTTCGGTTTTATCGGGAGAATAAGTATAGCTAGCATCGTAGTTATAATTGTCCCATTCATAGTCAAGCGTCGTCCCCAAATCTTGTTCAAAAGACGAATTCAAGAGGGGGTAATCTTGACGGACCGGTAAGATTGAAGAAGACGAGCTCACGCCAGATTCCGAACTGACGGAAGATCCGACAGGACTCGATGAATTATTCGCGCAACCGGCAAGCGTCATGATTGCCACGAGCGCCAATAGCGTTTTTACAGTAAGGATTTTCATGCTTTATTCTCCCAAGCTTCATCGATAATTAATTGAATCGCTGCATTCATTTCGTCTTTGATGGATTCAGCAGTGACCATGTTTCCATCGACATTGACGTAGATCTCATATAGATAATCGTTAAATTTCAGTACGGCGAGGATTTCCCCGTCGAAATGCTGCTCGACAAACGCTTGGTCTTCGAGCACTTGGAAATAGACATCCATGGAAGGCGGAGCATACTCGGACTTCGTATAACCATCGCTCAAGGCGATGCTTTCAATCGCTGGCATGGCAATCGAATATTGGGCTTGAAGATTTTGAGCTTCTTCACCATACGCGAGATATTTGATGAATTTATAAGCGGCATCTTTTTTTGTGCTGGAAGCGGCAATGCCAAGCGCTAATCCGGATAATCTTACTTTGCCTTGGCCACCGCTGTCGGTTCCTTGCGGCAAGGGACGAATGTCATAACGGATATTCGCCTTTTTTAGCCTTGAGAAGTCCCAAGGACCGATGACCGAGAAAGCGGCTTTTTTCCCAGTAAAGGGATTGCCAAGACCTTGCGAAGCTTCTGAGTCCGGGGTGATGTGATAAACATTGGCGAGGTCGCTGTACATTTGTAAGGCGTTAATCACCTTAGGCGTATTGAATAGAGCGGTCCGGCCATCATCGCTGAACAAGCGCCCGTCATTCATCGTCACTAAGGCTTTCCAGTCGGTCCAACCCAAACCGTATTGCGAGATGACACCGTCGGTCGTGATCGTCATTTTCTGACCTAACGCGATCATGTCGTCCCAGGTCCAATCCGGCGAAGGTAAGGGCTCATCGCCCATAATATCGAGGTTAAACGCCATCATTTGGGCACCAACATCGCGCGGCAACCCATAAATCTTGGACTGATAACTTGAGAATTCAATCGCGTGGTTGATATAAAGAGATAGATCGATATCGGGATCCGCGGCGAGGAAACTGTCAATCGGTGTAATGATGCCTTTATCGGCAAAAATCGGAACATATTCTTCGCGGAGCCATAGCACATCCGGAATCGTGTTGCCGACACTCATACGAGGAATTTCTTCCCCATAAGAGTCATAGGCCAGCGCTACCGGTTCAATCTGATATTCCGGATACGCTGCCTCAAAAGCATCGAAAATATACTTGTTGTTGGTCCGTTCATTCGTATTATTAATCCAATAACCGAGTTTGATGACCGTTTTGGTCGATGGAGCACAACCGACGGTAGCAAACGCAGCCGCGACAATCAGGCCGGCAAGAGCCGAAGATCGAATTTTCATAAGAAGCCTTCTTTCATTATTTGACCGCTCCGAGGGTAATTCCGGAGATAAAGTAACGTTGTGCCACCGCGAAGATAATCATAATCGGAATGATTGTTACGATGGAGGCCGCCATCATCGGGCCCCATAAGGTTTCTTGGGGCATTTTGAAGAGCGTGATCGCTTGGGCAACTGTATATAGCCGTTCGTCCTTGATGTAGATCAGCGGGCCGATAAAGTCATTCCATATCGCTTGAAAACTGAAGATGGCGACGGTGGCCAGTACCGGTTTTAAAAGCGGAACGATAATGATTCTAAAGATTTGGAAACGGTTTGCGCCTTCGACAAGCGCCGCTTCCTCAAGTTCAATTGGAATATTGCTGATGAACTGCCGAATCAAAAAGATATAAAAGGCACTGCCGCCAAAGAATGTCCCAATGAGTAATGGAACGTAAGTGTTGACCATGCCAAGTTTCGCCCAGACGACATAACTGCTGATGAGCGTCGTTTGCGCCGGAAGCATCATCGTCGCGAGCAAAACGTAGAAAAGAATCTTCGATAGTTTGCTCTTGTGACGGGCAAATCCATAAGCAACTAAAGTCGCGGAGACTAAAGTGGCCAGCGTTCCCACCACCACTAAGAAAACCGAGTTGAAGAAATAACGGAAGTAAGGCATAAAATCGAAAAGGGCCTCACGGTAATTATTGAAATTAAAGGCCGCCGGAAACCATCGTGGCGGATAGGCAAGGTTCTCTTCGTAACTCTTAAAAGAGGTCAACACCATCCAGAAAAGCGGGAGGATAAATCCAATCGAGGTGATGGCCAATACAACATAAGCAAAAATGTTTTGGGCCAGGGATCTTTGTTTTTTCGTTAGGTTTTTCAATTTAACTGACATAAAAAACCTTCTTTCGGGAGACCTTGAAGACAATCAAGACCAACACCAGAATGATGGCGAACAACACCCACGAAAGAGCAGAAGCATAGCCCATGTTATATTTAACGAACGCTTCGCGGTAGATATAGTAAACGAAAAAGAGCGTCCGCCCATTGGGCCCGCCGGCGGTCATTAATTGGGCTGGAGTAAAGACTTGGAGTCCGCCGATAATACCCATCACAAGCTGAAAAAGAAGAATTGGGCTAATCATTGGGAGCGTAATATGAAAATATTTGGTCCAGCCATTGGCCCCATCCATCTCTGCCGCTTCCTGGATGTCCACGGGAACGCCTTGAAGCGCAGCGAGGAAGATAATGACATTGCCGCCAACCTGCCATAGACTCATGATGATGAGAGAAATCATGACGGTTTTGTCACTCAGCAACCAGCTCACTTTTTCGATTCCAAAGGAACCTAAAATCATATTGAGCATGCCGTAATCAGGGTTAAAGAGCCAGAGCCAAAGAAGGTTATACACGACCGCCGGGACAATGACGGGCAGATAGATAATCGTACGGAATAAGGTTTTTAGTTTGATGTTTTGGTTCAAGATATTCGCCAAAAAAAGAGCCAAAATAATCCCAATTGGCAAAAAGCAAATCCAAATGAAAGTCGCTGCCAAGGATTTATAGAAATCGCTCGTTTGGAAGATGGTGATGAAATTATCAAATCCAACCATCTCGATATTGGTAATCATGTCCCACTTTGTGAAGGATAAGAATAAAGAAAAAAGCATTGGCCCTAAGGTCAAAACGAAAAAACCAATAATCCACGGCATGATAAACCACAGAAATTGTTTTTTCTTAAGCACGGCCCTATAACACGCTCAGTGTCTTTACGCTGTCGCGGAAAATCGCTGCCCCTTTGACTGATATCTTGGTATCCGATTGATTCGGATTATTAATCGTATTAACGAGCAGTTCGGTCGCTTTCAAAGACATTTCCCGAATATTGACAGCCACCGTCGTGAGTTGCGGCTCGCAGACCATCGAGAAAATATCGTTATCGAATCCCACAATGCTGATATCTTCGCCAATCTTGTAATTGAGTTTTTTAAGTTGCTGCGCGAGCCCGTAAGCGGCTCGATCTGAGTTACAGACGAACGCCGTCGGAAGCACTTTTGGGAGTTTCACTTCAATATAAACGCTATCAGCATCGCGGTCAGGTAATATCCACTCTGGTTTGATTTCTAAGTTGCTTTCAATCATGGCTTTCGCAAAGCCTAAATAACGATCCTGAATACTCGAGGTTGCGTTGACACTGCCGACAAAGCTAATCCGGCGATGGCCTTTTGAAATAAGATGTTTCGTGATTTCAAAACTGCCTGAGATGTTGTCGCTGACAATCGCGTGACCTTTAACATTATCAGGGTGAAAGTCGAGAAATACTTTAGGAAGTTTGATTTTATCGACCTGTTGAATGTAGGCTTTTTTAAGTTCACCAAGAAAAATCACGCCCTCAATTTTGTTTTGCGTATAGAGGGCCGGAAAGATGACTTGGTCTTCTTCGTTATGTTCTAAAATGCAGAGTATCGCGGCGAAGCCCTTCTGCTGCAAAAAGGTGCTAAGTTCAGAAAAGAACTGCAAATAGAAAGCTTGTGTCATGTTTACCGGGTTCAATTGGCGACGGGAAATAATGACCGCAATATTGCGAGTTCGACGTTCGAGTTCGGAGCGGAGGACAGTTTTGTCATAACCGTTGCGAAGCGCGCTGGCTTTGACCGCTTTACGCAGTTCATCGCTCACGCCGGCTTTGTCGTTTAAAGCATTCGAAACTGCAACGATGCTGACGCCTAATTCTTCGGCAATAATTTTGAGATTGCTTTTCATAGGTTCTCCCTTGTTACTTAAATGTTTAATTAAATGTTTATTGTTAGCGCTATCATAGTAACACCACAAAAAAACGTTGTCAACAGTGTATTCGTTTGAAACTAAACGAGAAAAGTTGACGTGAGGGTCATGATAAAAAATGACCACAAAGTGGCCATTTTTAAGATATTATGATGATTTTTTCTATTTCCGACCGTGCGTATTTCGAGAGTCTTTTCGTTATGTTTTAGTTAAAGGACACTTCGCTTTTGCCTCTCGTATTTAAACTGTAATAACCCTTACTTTATTTTTAATAACCTCGCATTAATCGCGACGAAGATTGTACTTGCCGACATAAGCACCGCTCCAAAAACCGGGCTAATTACAATCCCTTGAGAGAAGATTCAAAATTATTATATAAATGTGATGGTTACCTTGGTTCCAATGCCGAGATTGCTTTGAATCTCGATTTTAGCCTTTATGCGCTTGACGATTTCTAGAATAATTTGATAGCCGACGCCACTGCCCTTTTGGTTATAATTTTTTGTTTCCTCTGCGCGATAAGGGCCACGCAAGATGTTTCTAATGGTCTCATCGCTCATGCCTAAACCGGTATCCTCCACGGTCATACTTCTGGAATCGCCATCCACAATGACCGTGATTTTACCTTCGGGTTTTGAGTAATAGAAGGCGTTAAAAACGAGATGATCCACGAGATGCAGCAAATCATCAGGCGAAATAAGGACTTCGAGCTTTTCCGTTTTGGTCTCCACCGTCATTTTTTTGGTTTTGAAGACTTCCGCAAAATTCATTAGATGAGTTTCAATGATGGGTGATATATTTTGTTTAATCGCAACTTGCTTGAAGTCTGTCTCAATAAACCGCGGTATCAGCAGCTCGATTTGGTTCAGTTCTTCCATCATGTCTTTGTTGATTTCAGGCGAATAATTGAGACGCCCATTTTGCATCGCTTCCAAATAAACTTTTAGGACGGTCAATGGGGTTTTTATGTCATGGGCCACGACCCTCACATAATGTTCTTGAATCGTTTTCAGTTCAGTTTCGTAGTTGATGGCTTTAACATACTTAGCGTTAATTGACTCGATGTCTTGGAAAAGAAAGACAGCGTCGCTCGTACCGATTTTTGCCATATCACTCGACAATAATCCATATTGCTTGTCGAGGTATCGTTTGAGCAAAACTAATCCGCCAAAGAAAAGAACCAAAGATGTGGCGTTAATGATGATAAAGCCTAACGAAAACTCGGCCCCTAAGGAAGAGTCCCGAAAGTCGATATTGATATTGCCTAAGAGCACATTGTCCGTTCCATAAATCGGAACCAATTCGCTGGTGGCGGGCAAAGCCTCGGATTGGAAAAGCATCGTTCCCGACGCGTCAAAATAAGAAATCCGAACACTATTGGTGTGCGTATAGTGTTCCAAATAGACGAGTAAAACGGACTGATTTTCATAGGTGGCTAAATGCGTTACCATCGATACCAACGATGTTTCCTGCCTTTTGATCTCGCGCGAATATTGAATGTTAGCGAACAGATAAAAAGAAGCATTGAGAGCAAAAATCAAAGAGGCAAACACGCCACAGAAAAAGCGGAACATCCGCCGTCGGAAAACGGTATTGAAACTAGTCATCTTTTTTGCCTACAAACTGATATCCTAATCCATAATGCGTTTTGATGCATGACGGGTTTGCGGATTCGTCGTTCAGTTTTTTTCGGATATTTTTAATGTAGACATCGATAACACGGTCAAAGGCTTCGCTCTCGTCGAAGCAAGTTTCCAGGAGTTCGTCTCGGCTATAGATTTTGCTGGGATGTGAAGCTAATTGCCACAACACATTATATTCATACTTTGTCAGGGTTACGGACACGCCAAAAGAAACGACTTCACGTGATAATGGATAAATTTTAAGGCTCCCGTGATTATAAGCATGGATGATCGGTTGATGGACGACCACGCGTTTGGCAACATTTTTCAATTTGGCCATCACTTCTTCAACCGAAAAGGGTTTGGTCACATAATCGTCCGCGCCCAATGAAAGAACGTCAATCCGTCCGGGAACATCGATTTTGGCGGAGATAACCATGATATAGACGTCGCTATTCGCTCGGATTTTGGCGATTAATTCTTCCCCTTGCATGTCGGGAAGCATCAGATCGGTAATAATCACATCAAAAGATTGTTTTGACAATGCCTTCATAGCGTCTTCGGCATTTCGGGCTTGAATGACTTCATGCTGATCCTGGCGGGCAAAAGTGGTGAGCAGGTCATTGATTTTCTGATGATCTTCGACAATGAGTAACCGCATGCTATCAACTCCCATGATTTCATTATACATATAAAAAGAAGAACGGCCGTTGAGGATGCCGTTCTTTGAAAGTATTCATAGTCAATCGTATGAGATCCACCCATTTTTCAAAGCTAGTTTGAAGAAACGGCAATTTATTGAAGGAACCCAGAGTCAGCGATAAAAGTGACTAACGTTCCTTTAATTTCCGTGATGGCCGCGATCATTTGTGCTAATGTCAGCGTCCCAGGATTTTGAACGAGCAGGAGTTCGGCGTATTTGGCGTCGACCAACGCTCTATCCGTTTCATCGAGGTGCATGTAGAACCATTCGTATGAGCTTGTGATACCCGTCAATGTATAACAATGCGTGGACCCCTGCATCATTCCGGAGTAATAGGTTTCCGAACTTTGTCCAGAAAAGAAAGCCAAAGTTTCCTCTTTCACGCTCTTGAGCGCGACCGAGGCTTGTTCGATGGTCATCGAGTTAAAATCAATACCCATCAGTAGTTCAGCGTATTTAGCATCCACTGTGGTCTTTTCTTCAGATGATAAATGCGTATAAAACATTTCATAGGCAACGTCGGCGTGGAAATCGTCATAATCTTGATTGGTGCCATTTCCCATCATCCCGCCCATTCCCCAATAATTAGTTTGGGAGGACTGATTGGGAATCGCGTTGGCGGCGTTGACCACCATCACGGCAGAACCACCAAGGGCTAATACTGAGAAAGCAACGCCAAGAATCATCCATGTTTTTTTCATTTTAGCGATCCTCCCGGATTGTTTTGAGCAATTTTTCATATTCTTCGATTGATATTTCCCCTTTGGCGAGACGGTCTTTTAAATGCTGTTCGGTTGCGTCGGCATGATGACCTTTATGATCATCAAAGCTTCTAAAAAGCATATAAATGACGAATATCCAGAACGCCCCCATACCCAACATGCCAAACGGCATCATCCAACCACCAATCATGTGGCCGTACATCATCGAGTACGATAAAGTCGGAAAAAGTAAAGGCGCGACAAACCAACTGACGAGCAATAATACGACGGCAGAGCCGATAATGAGAAACCAAATCCAATTTTTCTTGTTCATATTTTTTACCTCGCCATCATCATAAGTCTTAAATGTGAACGAAAAATGAATGGCCATCTTCTTTTTTTAAGACTCGAAAAAAGTACAGCGTCCATCGTTAAAAAGAAAGATATTTTTTATTTGTATTGATCGTGATATTTAATTTTAAGTTTCAAAAACTCGTCAATTTCGAGCAGGACATGATAAAGCTCCGCCCGATGCTCAAAGGAGGTTCGGTCCGTCGGTAAAGGTGAGACTTTAAAATCGGAAAAGAGTAAATCGAGGGAGACTTTCATCTCCACGGCGTAATTCGCGGTGCCAATTTTGCCTTTGAATGATTTCAAGTAGTTTTGAATCGTTAGTTTCTCCGGGATATCCGCAACTTGAACAAGGATGTTTTGCACGCGTTCCAAAATTGCGGTTTGGCCGTACCGCATCTCAAGATAAGCCGCGCGCTGGTCGGTTTGAACGAAATAATGGTTTTCGAGATCATAAAACAGACTTCCGCGCGCATCGACAAGCAAGGATTTAACATGGCTGAAATCAACTTTTTCGTTCGCCGCCATCGCTTGAATCAAGTTACCGATTTCTGTATCGATTACAGCGATGGATTGGTTAATCAGGCGGTCATGTTTTGGCATATATAAATTGAGTAAGAAGGCCACCGCGATGCCGATAAGAAGAATGTAGGAAGCGTTCAAGGCAAACCGATAATCCTGCTCGATATAGATTTGTGACACCAAGACCAAAGCGACGGAAAGGCCACTTTCGATTTTGACGAGGAAGCTAATGGCGACTAGCACCACAATGAATAGGATGAGAACCCAAAAGTTGTAGCCAAGCAAAATAAATAATAAAGACGCGAGACCTAACGCCAAGACTGAATCGATGAGACGCATAATGGCGACACGGATTGACTTTTTTTTGGTCGCTTCAAGGCTAAGGACGGTAATCACGCCAGTGGTATAAATGTAGTCAAGGTGGAATAAATCCGCAATCAAAATGCCCAAAACAAAACCAACGATCATCTTAAGGAGGATGATGAGGCGAACTTTGGTGCTGGTAGAGGGGGCAAAATATTCTTTAATCATAATCATTATTATATCGGTTATACGTTAAAAAATGTTTGGTGACGCCTTGGCTTTAGATTGGCATTGAAAAGAGATTGCTCGAGGTTGACACAAAGTCGATTCGCCAAAAAGATATAAAAGACTAATAATTAAGATATAATGAACAAAGAAAAGCGGAGAACATTTATGATTGAACTACGAAACATCTCGAAATTCTATAGTTCCGAGGGCAGCATGGCCGTCGGTATACAAAATATTTCGCTCACCTATGATATTGGCGAATTCGTCGCCATCACTGGGGAATCCGGTTCCGGTAAATCCACCTTATTATCGGTTATTTCCGGTCTCGACAGTTATGAAGAAGGCGAAATGCTCATCAATGGGCAATCGACCTCGGATTACACCAAAGAAGACTTTGACCGCTACCGTAACCAGATGGTTGGTTTTGTGTTCCAAAACTATAATCTTATCGATTCTTATTCCGTTCTTGAAAACGTGATGCTGCCACTCCTTGCCAAGGGCATGAAACGCGCCGATGCGAAAAGAGACGCCTTGGCCATCATCGCCAAAGTCGGTCTCCAGGCACGCACCCGGCACAAAGCATCCAAACTTTCTGGTGGGGAAAAACAGCGCACCGTCATCGCGCGTGCTCTAGCTAGCGGCGCCCCGATCATCGCCTGCGACGAACCGACCGGCAACCTCGATAGTCAAACGAGCAAGGAAATTCTGGAACTCCTCAACGATATCCGTGAGGACCGTCTAGTGCTCATCGTTACCCACGATTATGACGCGGTAAAGCCCTACTGCACCCGTCACACTATATTAAAGGACGGCCATATCGCTGATGACCGTATCATTGCCCCCAAAGGACCATCGACAGAGCGAATCATCAAAATTGAGAAAATAAGCAACCGGCGGAATCTCTTTGACATTGCCCTCAGCAACGTCATCCATACACCAAAACGGACATTTCTTTCCTTATTAATGGCGACGGTGACATCGATTACCATCTTAGCCATCATCGGCGGTTTTATTCAAACGAGCAAAAATCTTGAGAATCTATACACAAATCAAGATGTTACCATCTACGATAATAAAGCAAAGAACCGACTCGTTGCCTACCCCAATGGAGCGGAAACCGATACCTTGGCGAACGCCATCGGATCTGAAGATGTCTTTCTTGATGAAGGCAACCTGATTTCGGACCTGTTTTTCCGCATCGAAAACACCTCAATCGTCCCAACTGAAAGCGAAAATGAAGCGTGGACGATGTTCAATGATTACCTCGTTTCGGTCAGCCCGGAATTTGTCTTGACCAATCAGATGAGCTTGGTCGTTGGGAGAGCGCCCACCGCCGCCAACGAATTTGCTTTCATCATCGAAGAAGGTGTGAACTTCACCACGGCGGTAAGCAAAATGCCGGGAATTTTGACGAACAGTCACTGGTCAATCAATAACCACTCAAGTTATGATGGCACGCTCACGATTTCGCTTTCTGGGGTAACCTGCGTCGGAATCTACACGTCGCCGGATTTTAAAAATATCTATTTTGCGCCTTCACGGACGATGGCGAATAAGATTAATGATGACTATTACGATTATTGCGCGAATGATGCCGATGTCATGTACCAAATGGCCGACATGACGGGTTTAGTGGATACGATCGTCGATGGCGAAACGATTCCCTTAAACACATATTTTTATTACCAACCTGTCTATGATAATAACGACCCATCGACGGGAACCATCATCAGCAGAAACAATATTGTGCTTGTCGACTCCTATTATCAAAACAAAGAAATAACGCTTAAACTATACAATAAAATAGTGACCATCCCTGCCGCTGATATCGTGTATCATGACTTTGACCTTGGCGCTTACTTTGTGGGGATTCCCATCTTGTTTACCCGCAATTACATCAAATGCCTTTTAGCCGATACCGGCGCCAGTCAATCGGTCTTCGTCGATAGCGCTTCTGCTTTAGCAACCATCCACTCGAACTTGCTTGATTCGGGGTTTGAGGTCTACCGCTCCGATGCCACAGTGCAATCGATGGACTTCATGTACATATTTGGAAATTTATACGGAATCGTGTTGACGGTTTTTTCTTTCATCGGTTATCTCATTTTGGGATTTGTTACCTATCTCGTCTCCCGCCTTGTCTTCATGCTGATCTATCAAAATAAAAAGAAAGATTATGCCATCTTGGAAACACTTGGCATGTCTAAGCCCAACTTGAGGTTCATCAACCGCACGGAGACCGCGATTGTCTTTGTCGCCAGTTATGTCGTGGCCACCGTCGCTTTGATTTTCATCACGAACTCACCCTACAGTCTCAGTCTCGTGCTTGCGAATCCTTATGTTTTAATCTTGTCGCTCGCAATCATCTTCTTATTTGCGATTTTTATCGCCATCCGTTACGAAAAGAAACTCTTTGCCCTCACGGTCAACAAAGTTTTGAAAGCGGGTGATTTCCTTGATTAAGCTGAACCATCTGAACAAGTATTTCTCGCAAGGGAAATCCCGTCCCATTCATGTCATCGATAACATTTCTCTCACTTTTGAAAGCACCGGCCTCATTGCTATCCTCGGCAAATCCGGATCCGGCAAGACGACGCTTCTGAACGTTATCGGCGGATTAGACGCCGCCAGCGGCGAAATCATTTACGATGATATTTCGTTCAAGCGTTACCGCATGAATGACATCGATACCTATCGTAACGAGCATATCGGTTACGTCTTCCAAAATTATCTTCTGTTGACGGATTCATCGGTCGGCGAAAACATCGGATTAGCTCTCCGTATGGCGGGCTTTACCGATACCGAAGAAATCGTCAAACGGACGAATGCGGCACTCGAATCGGTTGGGATGCTCAAATACAAACGCCGTAATGCCAACGCCCTCAGTGGCGGCCAGCAACAGCGCGTGGCGATTGCCCGTGCCTTGGCGAAAGACGCTTCCATCATCATCGCCGATGAACCTACCGGAAACCTCGATAGCGAGAACTCCTACGAAATCATGTGCATCTTAAAGAAACTGAGCGAAACCCGCTTAGTTATTTTGGTTACCCATAACGAGACATTGGCTCACGACTTCGGCGACCGCATCATTGGGTACGCTGATGGCAAAATCGTTTCGGATGTCACCAATTCCAGTGTTCCAAAATCCTCCAAAAGCCAAACTTCATTGAGCAAATTGCAAGAAAGCAAAGTCTACCTGGGCGAACTTAAAAACCAAACTTCCGAAGTGAACGGCATCAACGTGACGTCCTACACTGACGAAGACGAACGGTTATCGCTCGATTTAAAAGTGGTCACGCTCAGTGGCAAGACTTACTTGTTATTCGATGATACGGCGATAACGGCGAATCCCAATCTCCAATTCATCCCAGGGAAAGCACCTGTCGTCGAAACAACCGGAACCCCCGTCGTCGATTCTAAATTCGATACCTCGGGTTTCAAAGGTAAAACCCAAGATAAAATCAATGTGTGGCTTACGCTGAAAAATGCCTTGGGTCGCTTTTTTCGGCCGAAGAAAACCCGGTCAAAAGTATTCAACGTCTCGATGGCGGTCCTCGGAGCAACGTTGGCCACCATTTCTGTCATTGTCTACTCGACGGTCACCAATTATTCGGCAATCGATTACTTCGACAACTTTGATCGAAACGCTGTTTATGTCGATGATGCCGGTCAATACGGCGAGTCAATCGCCATTAAGGATTTTGCGGACATTATCAGTGATGAAACCTCCGGCGTGACCGGTTCGTATAGGGCCCATCGCGCTAACAATGCCTTAAAAAACTTTTCGATGCTCCGTCTTCCCTATACTCTGGATTCAAACTCCCGCTACTATAACGACATCAGTAATAATTCATATCAACAGATTTACGGTTATCCGTCACTCTTTGGTCTCGATTCTGAGGCGATTGTCGCCGGCGTTATGCCTTCCGCACCCTTCGAATGCACGATCGACAGGTCTTTCATCACGAAGATCAAAACCGTTTATAGCATCCGCGAGTTGACGGACGACATCATTCTTGGCAGCACCATTAAAATTGCCACAGCGGGCGGAAATATGGTGGGCCCCGCTAAAATCGTCGGCATCACCAATGTCGGTTCGTTCAACGTGATGTTTGACGATATCTACGGCCCAAAGATTTGCCAGGACATCCTTTTACAATCATATTCCTTGTTTCACACAATCCTCGATGATGCGGAAATGTTTACTTACGCCGAAAAAACCCCACTGGACATCACCGCTTCGGGAACGGTCAGCGATACATTACCCAATGCCTGGGTTTCAAGCGCTTTCTTAGATTTAGCGACCCGCATGGATTACACGATGGCCTTTAATGTCGTCGGCTCCTATCCTGAAGAAGCCCTCGAAGTCATTTTGACCACGTCAGAAGACGTTGACCTCTATATGGAACAACAATCCGAACAGCTCTATTCCGAATCCATTTCTGGCTTAGGGGAATTGAACGGCGTGACGCTGTCGAGCGGCCGTCTGCCGAGTGACACCAATGAGATTGTCGTCAGCCGTTTCATGGAGGGCGTTTTAACTCCAAGCTGGCATGAATACACCATTGTCGGCTATGTCGATACCAGTTTTGAAAATCGTTATGCATGGTACGGAACGCCCGCCACCACCGAATATCAGTTGTTTATATTGTCTAATATCGAGAAAATCAACATGAACCCCAAAAACACGTTGGGTGACATTCTCACTCCGCTTAATTTAATTTTATCGAACGACGTCGAAAAAACAGTAAGTTTCTTCTCATCGAAAGGCCACTATGCCGAAAAATACGGGACTTTCGTCAATTCCAAATTCTTGGCATCTTCTTTCGCCAGCAATAGCGCTTTCCTCGTCACCTTTGCCATTCTCCTTGGCGTCATTGTGCTGCTCTTCTATATGACCACGCGCGCCAAGATGATTAAGAATATTTATCCCATCGGGGTCTACCGTTCTTTGGGAACAAAACGAGAAAAAATCATGCGTCTATTCCTCAGCGACACAATCATTCAGGCAACCTTTACGAATGTCTTGTCTTTCGTAGTCATATCGATACTTTTGACAAGCGCTTTGGCAAAAGTCGGCATGAATGGCCTGCCGTTATGGGTCTATGCGGTCGGGATTATCTTCTCTTATGGCGTTCCGTTATTCGCGACGTGGCTCCCGCTCGCGCAACTGCTGAGCAAGACACCGCATCAAATCACCACTAAATACGACATCTAAATTCATCGTTCTAAATTACATGAGAAAAGGCACACCGCGGTGTGCCTTTTTGAACGATGGGTATGGTCTATTCGATTAGAAGAAAGTGCCTCTGGCTTGTTTCTTGATATCGCTCGAGGTGCTGAACGGAATACGAGTGGTATAGCCCGCTTTCGCGGCGACAATCATCTTGGCCGGCCAATCGTTGATGTCTTTATTCCATTGATTGACGGTGTCGTTATAGACTTCACGCGCGGCGGTAATCTCTTTTTGGAGATAGCTGTTCTGCTGCATCGCATCGGCAATGGCCGCTTGCGATTTTAGATCGGGATAGGCTTCAAACGCCACGTTAATGCGGGAGCTGAGGCCATCGATGCCTTGGGATACTTCGTTACGGCCGGCGTCACTTGCGGGACGTCCACCGCCACGGAGCGCGGCGACTTGCGTCATCGTGTCTTTATCGAGATTTGCGGCTTTATTAATCAGCTGCGAGACGTTCGTTAAGATCATGACTCTCTGTTCGAGATAGTTATCGATCTGAGAAGCATCATGCTGCAGTTTTTGCTGAAGCTGTCTTAAGTATTCACGGGCGTTGATTTTCATGAATAAGAAAATAACGCCTGGGATAATCCCCGCGACCCATAAGATGACTTCGAAAATCGTTGAGCCGACGCCGACTTTGACAGGGAGTTGCTTTTCAATGACGTTAATGTCTTTGCCTTCTTTATTGACTGGTCCAGTAAATTCGTCTAATTCATTTGCCATAATTAATTTCCTCCTTTTGATTATAGCGCTTATTTCGGATTCTTATCATCAGCGGCAAGTAATTTACTCAGTGTTTGATTGTCGCCGGCGTCAAATTTCGTCAAGATATTTAACGCTAATAACGATTTGCAGAAAACGACGTTATTGATGCCTCCGCTTGTTTTTTCGAAGAATGCCCTCCAATCCTGATTATTGTTATTGTTCTTAATGATGTCGGGTCGGGCTGTTTGGTCCGCCACTTTGACGATGACCCGGGAATCTTTGCTGACAGGCAGGTATTCGGTCCATGGCACAGAGACGTTATGCCAGCGGTTATCGCCGCCATACACCGCGACATAGTCAATACGCGGGACGCCTTGGAAACCTTTGGCGTTGACATTGATTTCGTCTGCGCCGTTTCCGGTGGCAAGGACTTGTGTCTTCAAGATATTGCTCGTAACTGAACTAGGGTGTTTCAGCTGATTGATATCAAACCAGTTGGAGACCGCTTCATGCTCCCAACAAGAAACGTTGGATTCATAGGTATTCTTGTAGATGAATTCCGCGGGTTTATATTGCTGATACAGCGGAATCGAGAGAATCGGCGCTAAAGCGAAGTAGAACATTTTAAAGTAATCGTTGTTGTAGTCATTGAATATTTTGCGGGCTTCCGCCAAATCATATTTCACGTATTTGTTCGGGTTAGCGGCAATGTCCTGCCCACTCAGGTGTTCGGGAATAATCATATTGAGGCATCGGCTTTTGATGAATGAGAAGTCATCGCCATAGCCAACCTTCTTATCTTTAATCAAGTCGACGATTTGTTTTTGGGCAAGGGGCGTAAACAAAAGGCGGAACTGTACTTCGTTATTGCGGTCGATGGCTTTAAAGAGGCCCTCAAAGTCTTCGTTCGTCATCACGGTGAGGGACCCGCCGCTACTGATGGATTTACGGGCCATCTTTTCAACTTTTTTACTCTCGCGGTCTGCTAATTTTTCGACTTGCTTTTCGTTGAGACGGTTGGCTTTTGAAGGATCTCGGCTGAAAGACAAATCGGGGGCCGCTTCGTTACCATAAATCAGCATGTCATGGGTGCCATAGGTTGGGAATGGTTTCGAGACCGTCGCATAGAGCGTTTGACTTCTAAACTGCGTCTCGGATCGGCCGTTGACGGTCACGGTCACCGTCCAAGTGATGTAAAGCGAGCCGCGATATTCTTTTCGCCCCATGGCGAACTTGAGGCTTCTAGTCAGTAAGAAAGGATTACCGACAATCTCGCCGCTTTGGACAAAAAGGACGGAGGAATCAGGATCCGAGTTATCCCAAAGTCCATATTTCCGGCGAAGATAATCGTAACGCTTGATATCAAAATACTTATCCATTTCAATGAGGGGAATGGTCTGATGAATGATCTCCGCAGTCATGCCCCAATCGTAAAGCGAGTTCAACGGGTACATTTGCGCCCAGGCCGTATCGGTTAAGCCTTTGAGCACGGTTCGAAGGTCGGCTACATTTTTATCGAGACCCTTGATTTCTTTATTCAGTTTCGTCGTAATTTCAACAATCAGGTAAACAGCAATGCCCACCGCCACAAGCGCGATCAGAATATTCGCATAAGGCGGAATGCTAAGGACCATTTGGATGAAGTTATAGACAAAAAAGATCGCGGCAAGGAAGAGAACGACAATGAGAAAAATAAAGAAACCACGACGGCCCCGATGCTTTTTGCATTCCTTATCGGCAAACGCAATATCCGCTTCTTTTTTTCTGATTTCTTTGACGGTTTGGACGTTTTCTTCTTCTTTTACTTTTGATTTTTTGATGAGCGCTTCAAAATAATCGCTCACGTTCTTTTGGTGGGCAACGCGAAATTGAGAGTCAAAAAGTTTCAGTGGTTCGTAGATATTTTTCGACTCTTCCATGGATAACATTCCTCCATTACCGATGCTTTGACTTGTTAGAAAATTATAGTGACGAATAGGACCTTTGAATTGATTATAACATTGCTTAATTCAGATACATGAAAAAAAATGCAAAGTTGTCCCAAAACAAAAAAACCTCAGCACGCGAGGGCTAAGGTTTTATCTTTGTTTTCATCTCGTTTGGGTTAATCGGTAAACATGGTTTAAGATAATAATCATCATTTTTATTTGAGAATTTCCATGTCTTTTGCGGTTTCATAAAGAATATCCACCGCTTGAGAAAGCATGACTTGATTATGAAGTGCCGACACCATGCAGCGGACACGTCCTTTGCCTTTGGGTACGGTCGGAAAGACGATTCCAGACACAAAGATGCCACGTTTGAGTAACTCTTTGGAGAACGCCATCGTCTTGGCTTCGTCGCCAATCATGATAGGCGTAATCGGTGTCTCGCTTCGTCCGATGTCAAAGCCTTTTTCCACGAGTTTTGCTTTAAAGAATCTTGCGTTGGCCCAGAGCTTATCCGTGTATTCGGTTGACTCTTCAAGCATCGCAAACGCTTCAATGGCGGCGGCGCAGGCAGCGGGCATGAGCGCGGTTGAAAATAATAACGGACGTCCCCGATGTAAGAGATATTCTCTAGCGGTTTTCGAGCAGCAGACATAACCGCCGATCACGCCGATGGCCTTAGAAAGCGTGCCCATCGCGAAATCGACTTGTCCGGTCAAACCAAAGTGATCGACCGTGCCTCGCCCGGAATGGCCAAGTACGCCCGAGCCGTGAGCATCGTCCACATAGGTCATTGCGTTATATTTTTTTGCGAGCTTCACGATTTCGGGAAGTTTGGCGATGTCGCCGTCCATCGAAAAGACACCATCGGTAATAATCAAAACTTCTTTATAATCTTTACGTTTTTCCTTCAAAACTTTTTCGAGGTCTTCCATGTTGGAGTGCTGATAGACAGCACGGCTGGCTTTGGAAAGGCGCACGCCGTCGATAATGGAAGCATGATTGAGTTCATCAGAAATGATGAGGTCACCTTCATCCGTGACGGCCTGAATGACGCCGGCGTTACACATAAAACCAGATTGGAAAACCACTGCGGCTTCTTCGTGTTTGAACTTAGCAATCGTCGCATCCAGCTTTTCATGGAGATCCATATTTCCGACAATCGTCCGGACTGCGCCAGCGCCAACGCCATAGGTATCAATCGCGGTCTTTGCGGCTTTCTTCAGCCTAGGGTGAGAAGCAAAGCCTAAATAGTTATTTGAAGAAAGGTTGATAACTTTTTTGCCGTTGAGAGTAATGATAGCTTCGCAAGGTCCTTCGCTAATCGGTAAAACGCGATAGGTACCGGCATCTTTTAACGCTTGTAGTTTAGCTTCAATTGAAGACATAAGGTTTCCTCCTTACGGAATCAGGACGACTTTTCCGCTATTGCCGGAAATCATCTTAGCCATCGCTTCTTCCATTTGATCGAGCGGATAGGTATGGGTGACGATTTTATTTAATTCCAGTTTGCCGGATTCAATCAGAACCGCCATCTGTTCCCAGGTCTTGTACATCTCGCGTCCGGTCACGCCGTAAATGCTGATGCCTTTAAAGACGATATCATTGGAGAAGTCGATTTCGAGGTTGCCGTCGCCGATGCCAAGCATCGACATCTTGCCACCTTTTTTAATGTACTTAAAAGCAGATTCGATGGCGTGTTTATTGCCGGAGAATTCAGCGACCACGTCAACGCCCTTGCCGCCGGTTTCTTCAAGTACACGCTTGATGACATCTTCTTTTGTTGGATTGATGACTACGTTAGCCCCAAGTTCTTTGGCGAGGTTAATTCGGTATTCGTTGACTTCGACGGCGATGATCTTTTTCGCGCCCACCGCCTTGGCGATGTTGACGCCCATCAGGCCGATTGGCCCACAGCCGACAATAGCAACAGTTTTGTCTTTGATTGGAAAATGCATCATCGTGTGAACCGCGTTTCCTAGCGGTTCTTGGATGCAGAGATATTTGGGTTCTGTTTTTGTTTTATTGACAATGAGGTTGGACGCCGGGAGCTTCACGTATTCCGCAAAGCAACCGTCGATGTCGACCCCGATGATTTTCGTGTTTTCGCAGATGTGAAATTCGCCACGCTGGCAAAATTCGCAGGTGCCGCAGACGATGTGGGTTTCAGCCGAGACGATATCCCCGACTTTGACCTTGGTAACATCTTTGCCAATGGTGATGACGCGACCGGAGAATTCGTGGCCGACCGTTAAAGGTGGTTTGATCCGATTCTGGCTCCATTCATTCCATTGATAAATATGAACGTCTGTGCCACAAATCGAAGTCGCCAAGACTTTAATCAGCACTTCGTTCGGTCCTAAAACATCCGGAACTTTTTTCGTAACGCGTTTAAAACCGGGTGCTCTTTTTTCTTTGATGTAAGCTAGCATTTCCATTGGAAAATTGCCTCCTATTATTGGCATCAAATCGTCTTTTCATTTTCATTATACGCTCAATAGTCTGACTCGGAATGCCACTCTTATATTTATCCATTTCCGGGGATTGAGTGTTTATTTATTCCCAGTTACAATAGGAATAACCTCCGAGGAAATATTATGGCCAAACAATCACGGCTCATCATGCTGATCGGTAATCTCGTCAGTCTACTCGCAAATCTCGTTTTTATTTTTGGAGGCATTGCGCTGCTGGCCCCCACGGCAGCGACCTACTGGCTTTGGATAGACACCGCCATCGTGACGATTGCGCTCTCGGTCTTTGGACTCGTCATTACTTTTCTGCCCGTTGGGAGATTATCTTGGAACTGGCGTTACACTTTCCTAGGCGCAAGTGTATTAAACATGCTCATAACGATTTTCTTTATCATTCATATGGAGACGACTGGCGGAGATGTTCTCACCTATCTTCTGACATTTACTTTTGCGTCGGCGTCCTTGGTCTTGCTCAGCGGCTTTTTCCGTACATAAGAAAAAGACAAAGTCGATTTATTTTTTCCACTAACTTCACCGAGGAGGGTTTCAAAAAAGCCGTTATCCTCTTTTTTTTCTTGTCGTCATTTTTGTAAGTTCCGGGGTTAATAAGAAAACCACATTTGGGGCAAACCGGACCTAACATTTCATGTCCGCAAGCGATACAACGCATTCAAATCACCTTTTCATTTATAAGTGAGCGATGGTTTTAATCTTCTCTGCGAGGCCATCGACTTCTTTGAGGGATAAACTGCATAGAGCCACGCGAATGCCGCCTTCCATCGGGACGATGAAGATATGGCGTTCAGCAAGTTTCGCATAGACTTCTTCGGGTTTGTCACAAAGGACAAAGGAATAGAAGCCATTCACATAGGGTGCGGTCTTTAATTTGATTGCAGCAGCTTGTTTTTTAAAGATAATGCCACGCTCAGAAATTGTCTTTCGGGCGTTTTCTAAATCCTTCAAGAATTCTGGCTTATTTTCTTTACGCATCATTGCGTTCATCAACTCAATCGACGGGGTGGCGCTGGAGGACCAAGTCCCACAGGCGTAGCCATAGAGTTTTTGCTGACATTCTCGAGCTCTCTTCTCGTCGACGCTGAGCCCAATGGCGGCGCCTAAACGTAAACCATAGGCACCAAAGGTTTTTGAGCCACTGAAGGCCATAATAGTAACAACGTGGGAGGCCAGTTTCGGCAGATAACTGATTTTCAATCTCGCGTCTTCTTCCAAGGAATAATCGATATATGCGACGTCATAGAGTAAGACGATTTCCCGGTTGGAGAAGCGGTTAAGTAGGTCGATGATGGCGAGCCATTCCGAGAGTTTGAGCGTGTAACCGCTGGGGTTGTGACACGGATCGTTAATGACGACAATGATCCGTTTCTGTTTCGCGGCCAATGCTGTTATTTTGGCTTCAAAGTCTTTTAAGTTGAAGTCCATGCCGTCAAACATCGAGTAGGTTTCAAGTGTGAGCGAGCGTGGTTTGGCGAAGCGGCCATATTGCCAACGGATATTCGGGACTAAAATGGCTTCGTTTTGATGACCGTAGGAAGCGAAGGTCGCTGAAACGACGCCGCTGCCGCCGGGAGTTGAGCATATAAAGGGATGCATCGTGTCCCAAATGAGCTTCTCATAACGGCCGAGGAGCCATTCCGACACGTTTTTCTTAAATTCGGTGCCGCCATCGACAGAGTTATACGGAAGCATAAGTTCGGGAGCAAGCGATTTGAGCACGCGGTAAACCGAGGGGAATCCTCCAACGATATGTCGCTCGTCGTAGAACATCCCAATCGACGCGTCAATCGTATCGGGAAAATGCTTTTTGGATTCTTGGGCATCTTTTCCGATTTGTAGTATGTCAGCCATGTTTTTATTCTCCTTTTGTGATTAAAAATGGTTGGTTTTATCAAAACTGAGCAAACGAAAAAATCATTCAGTTCATTGGGGGCGTTTTCGAGAGAAAAATCAATCGATAGTCCATTGTTTTACTATATATTTTCTTTCTTGCCTTTCGGATTGCCGTCCGTTCACCACGAGGTGAGGGAGACAGATTCTTTGTGCATTCTTCCTAGTAAGTATAACAAAAAATGAAGGGTTGTCACCACCCCTTGCGATTATAATGTTTTCATTTTGTAAATAGATTCGCTATGATGAAGATAATAAGGCAGGAAAAAGTAATCATGAATCTCTATGAACACTTTCCAATGAAGGATCATCGCTTCGATTTTACTCTGGCCGTGGCTTGTCCGCACGACACGGAAAGTCTCATGACCATCCAAGAGGCTCTTAAACGAAAAATCATTACTAAAGCAATTCTCTGTGGCGATCAAGTTATCATCAAACAAAAGATGGATGAGATCAAACTTTCCGTAGAGAACATTGAAATCATCCATTGCCCCACCATGGAAGAAGCCGCCGACCGCGTTGCCCAACTCGTTTCCGGAAACAGCGCCCAAGCCGCGATGAAATGTCTGATTGACACTTCGATATTTCTCAGACCGATGCTTAAAAAAGATTATCAAATCAAACAAGAACGTTTACTATCGCACTTAATGTTGGCCTATCGGGAATCCGACAATAAGTTATATCTTGTTTCCGATGGCGGTATGGTTATCGCGCCGACGCTCGAACAGAAGAAAGAAATCCTCATGAATGCTGTCGAATTTGCACATACCTTGGGAATGATGGATCCTGTCGTCGTCCCGCTGACAGCTAAAGAAAAGCCTTATGATAAAATGCCGGCCACGATCGATGCGCAACGACTTCACGAAATGAATTTAAACGGAGAGATTACAGGTTGCCGTGTCTCGGGCCCCCTGCAGTTTGATGTTGCCATTTCGCCGAGCAGCGCCGCGATCAAGGAAGTCCATGACCCACTGGCAGGAAAAGCCGAAATTCTTATCGTGCCAACCATTGAGTCAGGCAACATGCTCGTCAAAGCGCTGACTTATTTAGCGGATTTTATCGGTTACGGTTTGATTTTAGGCGCTAAGGTCCCGATGATCGTAGTCTCCCGTTCTGATGGCGAAGAAGAAAAACTCGGTTCCCTTTATTTAGCACGCTTAATGCAGGAAGCGAGGAATAAACATGTTTAAGATTCTGACCATCAATCCTGGCAGCACCTCCACGAAGTTCGGAGTGTTCGAAGATGAACAGTTGATTAAAGAATATAAGGTCGTCCATACTGCGGAAGAATTGAAACAGTATCCAACGATGGAACTGGAAGCGCTCTACCGGAAAACGCTGATTGAAGACGCGCTCAAAAAGGACAAAATCGACCTCGCCTCTTTCTCCGCCTACAGTTGCCGTGGCGGTATTTTGAAACCCATCGAAAGTGGGACTTATTTTGTCGATGATAACGTCCTCTATGATTCCCTACATTCTCAGGTCGACCATCCCAGCAACTTGGGCTCATTAATCGGCGATGCGTTATCCAAACAATATGGCCCGAAGGCTTATATCACCGACCCGCCGTCTACGTTTGAAGCACCAAAAATCGCAACGATTTCCGGATTACCACAGATTGAACGAAAACTTCGTTGCCATGCCTTAAATCACAAAGCCATCGCAAAAACATATTGCCGCGAAAAGGGTCTTGATTACAAGAAAGTCAACCTTATCGTTGCCCACATCGGCGGCGGCATCTCTGTTGGCATCCACCACAACGGAAAAATCGTCGATATCACGGATGCCACCGGCGAAGGTGCTTTCTCACCTGAACGTGCGGGTTCTTTACCCGTCCTTCAATTCTGCGATTTATGTTTCAGCGGCAAATATACCCATAAAGAAGTGAGAAAACTGCTTGTCGGTAACGGTGGCTTCACCGCTTATTTACAAACCAACGACGTGAGAGAAATCATTCGGCGCGCTCAAAGCGGAGACGAAAACGCGAAACTCTATTTCGACGCCTTTGTTTATCAAATCGCGAAAGATATGGGCGCGATGGCGACGGTTGTTAACGGCAAAGTTGATGCTATTTTACTTACCGGCGGCATCTGCCACAGTAAATATTTCACTGACTGTTTACTTGAACGTGTGAAGTGGATTGCCCCATGCTTTATTTACCCGGGCGAAGAAGAATTACAAGCGCTCAATCACGGCGTCCTTGCCGTTTTAAAAGGCGAAGACAAAGCCAAGACTTATTAACGATAAAAAGGAAATAGAAATGATTGCATATCAAAAATTGTACGATTGGGTCGAAGAAATGCGGGCGCGCTGTGAGCCCGATAAAGTGTACTGGTGTACGGGCACAGAGGCTGAATATCAACATTTCATCACTCAACTCGTCACTGAAGGAAAAGCCATCGCGCTCAATCCTATCAAACGCCCAAAGTCTTATGCGTTCTTCAGTGACCCAAGCGATGTGGCCCGTACCGAAAACCGTACGTTCATCGCTTCAGTAAAAAAAGAAGATGCCGGTCCCACGAATAACTGGGCCGATCCCAAAGAAATGAAAAAGATTTTAAGAGACTCCTTCCGTGGTTCGATGAGAGGTCGGACCATGTATGTGATTCCTTTCATGATGGGACCTTTTGGTTCTCCTTTATCAAAAATCGGCGTCCAGCTCACCGATAGTCTTTATGTTGTGGTCAATATGCGTTTGATGACGCGGATGGGCACAAAGGTTTTAAAGGCATTAGAAAAAACTAAATCCTATATTCCCTGCCTTCACTCCGTTGGATATCCCTTGGCGCCAGGCCAAAAAGACATCATGTGGCCATGCGCCCCGATTGAAAAGAAATATATCGTCCACTTTCCTGAAGAACGATCGATTTGGTCGTTTGGATCCGGTTATGGCGGCAACGCTTTGCTCGGAAAAAAATGTTTAGCCCTTCGAATCGCTTCGGTCATCGCCCGTGACGAAGGCTGGATGGCCGAACACATGCTGATTTTGAAGATTACAAATCCGGAAGGTCAGTATAAATATATCGCCGGTGCTTTTCCCAGTGCCTGTGGAAAAACCAATTTAGCGATGCTAGTCCCGACGCTTCCGGGATGGAAAGTTCAAACAGTGGGCGACGATATCGCCTGGATGATGTTAAAACCAGACGGCCGATTATACGCGATTAATCCAGAGTCCGGTTTCTTTGGTGTCGCCAAAGGAACTTCCTATGCTTCTAACCCAAACGCCATGATGGCAATTCAAAAAAACACCCTATTTACCAATGTTGCGTTGACGGACGATAAAGATGTTTGGTGGGAAGGCATTGATGGCCCAACACCCTCTCATTTAATCGACTGGAGACAAAAAGATTGGACGCCAAATGAAAAAACGCCGGCGGCTCACCCCAATTCGCGTTTTACGGTCAGCACCAAGCAATGTCCTGTGCTCGCTCCGGAATGGGAAAATCCAGAAGGCGTACCGATTTCCGCGATTCTTATAGGGGGTAGGCGCCCCACCACTATTCCTCTAGTCCATGAAAGTTTAAGTTGGAATCATGGCGTATTTATGGGCTCGATCATGGGGTCAGAAATCACCGCCGCAACTATCAGCGATCAAATTGGCCAAGTGCGGCGCGATCCTTTCGCAATGCTGCCTTTTATTGGCTATCATGTCGGCGATTACTTAAAACATTGGATTGAGATCGGCGCCAAATCCGACGATACGCATTTGCCAAAAATATATTATGTAAACTGGTTTAGAAAAGACAACAAAGGCGATTTCTTGTGGCCGGGTTTCGGTGACAATTCGCGTGTCCTTAAATGGATTTTCGAACGATGCGATCATAAAGTCGGGGCCACATCAACACCCATCGGCAATGTTCCTAATCCAAGGGATCTTGATGTCAGTGGACTTCACTTAAAAACCGACACCTTGAAGGAATTAACCAAAGTCGATATCAATGCGTGGTTAACAGAAACTATAGGCATCCACGAGTATTACAAGACAATTGGAGAGAAGTTACCTTCTCAAATGACACAAGAATTAAATCATCTTGAAAAGCGTCTGCTGGATTTTAAAGGAAAGAAAAAGAGCCGATAATTCGGCTCTTTTAGGTTTTGCTGGTGCTATTTACTCTCGTCATTTTCGAGAATGATTCGACGTTTTTCAGAATATTCTTGTTCCGTAATGAGCCCTTCGTCAAACAATGCCTTTGCTTCTAAAAGTTTTTCCCTCGCCGACTTTGTTTCAAGAGTGCTTTGAACCGGAGTGGTTTCGGGAGATTGTCCAGTAGGATTGTTGAGATTTGGATTATAAAGTGCGGGCTGAACAGGAATATGCACTTCGTCATAAAAGTCCATCGCGAGAGCCTTTGTTGCGCGATAGAGCTCGATAAACAAAACAATACCCGAGACTATAACCGCAATATAGAGTATATACGTAAGGGCAGTCGTAGTTGTGCTTCCGGCCCCGATAAGTCCGAGAATCCCCAGGACAAGATCGAGAACGGCAGTACAGATAATCGCCCACCGCTTCCTTTTGAATGCCTTGCCATGTTGGGAGGAAGCGACAATGCCAATGATTGCAAAAACAATACCAGCAGCTGAAAAAGCGGTAAGCCAGTTGTAAATGGCGGCAATGTCATAATAACCATACCCGTTTGCGACCGCCGCCAACATCGCACTTCCGAGTAGTAACAAAACGAAAAGAACGAGGCTAATAATTTGTGCCGTCAGCATGAGTGGTCTCAATTTTTTATTCATATTTTTCTCCTTAGTTTTAAAATAGCATTGTTGTTGACTATTTGCAACATTGTATGGAAACACATGAATAACAAAATCACTCGTTGTATGGGAGAAAAAAACGTCCTATTTTTGTGGAAAGCACCTATATAATGCTTAGTGTCTATGGATTTTGGCTTGTATTTTAATACTTCCCCAACCGATGAGCAGCACCATGGCGCAAAGCAGGAAAAACCAATAGACAACTCCTATTCCCGTGGGTCCTATACGAAACCAACCGAGTTCTTCGTAGTTTAAAAAGAAATAAGGAACTGTCATTCCGTCGGGATAGAAAGCCACGCCAGAAAATGAGCAAATCATAGCGAAGACTAAATAGTATAAAGGCGGAATTACTCCCCACAAAAATGTTGTTTTCTTCGTCTGCAAAGGTTGATCAAAATACAGAAAATCGATAATAGCCATTATGGGCACCAAGAAATGAATGCAGATATTACTGGGCGAAGTTAAATAGGATAAAGGCATCCAAGGCGAAAGTAAAAGCGCGAACACAATAAAAGTGAGTGTGATTGAAACCGTAAAAACATATTTTATCTTTCGTAATGTTTGAGGAATTTCTCGTGGCACCCGCTTCAGTTCACGAATAGCGTATATGAGAAAAATGACCATTGTAATCAGAATCAAAATGTTGCTTTGGATGGTAAAAAAGAGGAGCAAACGGCTCGGATCAATATAACTGTCTATTCCTAAAAAGGATAGGCCAAGGCCTATGACTCCAAAAAGGATACTCAATGATTTGACTAGGATAGAATTAAGTTGATGTCGGCTTATTTTCATAGCGAAACTCTCTTTTTTCGTCTATTGCTATTATTTAAGTTTTAAACCCAATAAGTCAATATCATGTCCATCCCGATAATGACGATTTTAGATATATAATAGATTTATGACGGATAAGAAAAAGGAAAAGAAGCGTTTTGTTATTCAACTCTACGTCATTGGTGGCATATTGGCGTTTTTTATCGCGCTTCTGATTCTTCGTCAGTTTGAAAATATCTGTGAGTTCTGGTCAAGAACCTATTATCGCTATTTCCAATCCATCATCGGGCCGCTTGTCAGTTGGATTCCATTTTCGATTACCGAGATTTTCGTGCTCGCTTTTGCGGGTTCTATTATCTGACTTCTCGTATTAGTCATTCGAAACCTCATCAAGAAGAATCGTATGAGAAGCGCAAATCATGGGCTTACTATCACAATTATCTTAGTGGCAACAGCCACGTTTTACTTTTCGACTGCCGGCATGGCATATGGGCGTGCCCAAGTAGATATCCCTCAGTATGAAGGCGAGGTCGAATATACCCAATATGTCGATGTCATCGAATATTTCCGCGATGATTTTAATGACTGTTCTTCGCAACTTGAATACAACGCCGAGGGTGGCGTGATTAGTCCTTATTCCATTAACGAAATAAACGATTTACTAAAAACCGAATATGCGAAAATAGATTCAAGTTACTTTACAGCGTTCACCGCGAATGTGAAGCCACTACTCTCTTCTTTCATTTTTACGGAATTCAATATTGTCGGAATTAGTTTTGCTCCAACAACCGAACCTTTGATCAACACGTTGACCCCGGATTCACAACTTGCCTCCGCAATGGCACACGAAATCGCTCACTCAAAAGGTATGTTACGCGAGCAAGATGCCAATCTAGTTGCCATGTATGTGTGCCTTAATAGTGACGTTCCTTATCTTCGTTATTCCGGATATTTCACAACTTTTGGAAGTCTTCTTAATCTTTCTCGTTATGTCGGCGATCCTGACAAACACGACGAACTATATAACACCCTTGATGCTGCGATTCGTAATGACTACAACTACTATGGACAGTTCTGGCAGAAGCATGATCTTATCGCTAATATGGGAGAATGGATTAATGACATGTATCTCAAAATTGTCGGAACTGAAGGGGTCGCTTCATATACCGATACCCCGACCGTCGGAAGTGTGACTGTTGGAGACACGACCGTGTATTTCATCGAAGAGTTTTCTCCATTTCAAAAATTATTCTTCAACTTATATTTCTAGAAAAAAGATTAAGAAAAAGCCGGCAAATTGCCGGCATTTTACTATTTTAAGAATAGTTGGAGTATTTGAACAGCATTGGTGGCGGCGCCTTTACGAAGATTGTCACCGACCACAAACAGATTGAGTGCATTTTTAATCGAGTCATCAATTCTGATGCGCCCCACATATACTTCATCGTGATTGTCCGCGACGATCGGCATTGGGTATTTTAACGTTTTGACGTCGTCATAAACAATGATGCCTGGAGCTTTTAGGAGTGTTTCAAACACTTCTGACAATTGGAAGGATTTTTTGAATTGAACGTTAATGCTTTCACTGTGACAATTCAAGACAGGTACGCGAACTGCCGTGCAAGTGATATTCAACTTGGGTAAGTGGAGGATCTTTCGCGTTTCATGAATTACTTTTTCTTCTTCTTTGGTATTGCCATTCTCTAGGAATACGTCAATGTGTGGAATAACGTTGCCAGATATTTGATAAGGAAATTTCTTTGTTTGACCAGTAGGCGATTGGTTTTTGAGGTCATCCATACCTTTAATGCCACCACCACTAACTGCTTGATAAGTCGAGACCACAACTCGTTTCAATGTGTACTTCTTATGGAGAGGAGCCAAGGCCACGACTTCCTGGATAGTTGAACAGTTTGGATTGGCGATGATGAAATGGTGTTTGAAAGCATCTTCGGGGTTAACTTCAGGAACGACTAAAGGAACCTCAGGATCCATTCTGAACGCACTTGAGTTATCAATAACGATTGTTTTCATTTTGGCAAAAATGGGAGCGAACTTAGTGGATACTTCATTACCAGCGCTAAATAAAGCAAAATCGACCGGATGTTTAACGACTTCCTCTTCGCTTAACACCAAAACCGGATATTCTTTTCCATTAAATGGGAGAGTTTTGCCGGCGCTTTTAGGAGATGCATAAAGGAACAAGGAATGAATTGAAATTTTCCGTTCTTCCAGTACTTCAAGAAACTTTCGGCCGACGAGACCCGTCGCGCCAACAATAGCTACAGAGATGTTTTTCATTCGTCTTCCCCCTTCAAAAAGAATTCCTTATAAATCGATTGAACCGCATAACCGTAATCGTCACCTTCGACTCCGATAACAATATTAACACCACTACTTCCGTAATCGATTGTCTTTATCGTGATGTTGTCGTTGATTAGCGCAGTAAATAAACGAAGCATATTGTAATTATCAGACATCAAGTGACGACCAACGATTGAAATGAGTGCGATATTTTGGGTGACTTCCAGTAGGTCGGGTTTTATTGCTTTCCGGATTTGCGAAACCAAGATGTCTAGTTTTCCGTCAATGAGGAACTTTGATTCGATGAGCATTGAGAAGGTATCAGTGCCACTTGGAAAATGAGCAACATTGATGTTCATCTTCTCGGGGAATGAAAGAATTTTTCTATCCATCCCAACTTTTTCACTTAAGAATTCTTTTTCGACAACAATCAGTGTGAAGTTTTTTACTCCCGAAATACCGGTAATCGCCGAAGTGTGTTTTTGACCAGGAATCAACTGGTGAATAAGCGTGCCTGGGCTTTTGGGATTAAAGGTGTTACGAATATGAATCGGTATGCCCTTTTTGGCAACCGGATAGAAGGTGTCGCTATGAATAACACTTGCTCCCATGAACGAAAGAGCGCGCATTTCTTTGTAAGTCAGCGATTCTATTAATTTGGGATCAGAAACGATTTTTGGGTCACAAACCAGGAAACCGTCAACATCAGTCCAGTTCTCGTACACTTTAGCTCTGACAGCGCTTGCAATGAGAGCTCCGGTAACGTCTGATCCTCCACGAGACAATAATTTAATTTCCCCTTCGGGAGTTGTTCCATAGAAGCCACCAATCACGACATCAAAACGATTTTTTAAAGCCTTTTTAGCAATGATATCAGTTTGTTTAAAGTCAATCGCGTTTCTTTTAAAGCGAATGAGCGTGGCCGCATCTACAAACTCATATTTGAGATATTTTGCGAGCAGAAAAGCAGATAGATATTCTCCGCGTGAAACAATAAAATCGACAGTCTTAATTTGCTTCATTTTGATAAAGGTCTCTTCCAGTATGTCCTGCATTGGTTTGACGACATGAAGTTCTTTTGCGATACTTAAAAATCGTTCACGGACAATCTCAAAAGTAGTTGTCACATTTTCACGGATAATTTCATCCGCCACAGCATACAGAAGATCGGTGATTTTCAGGTCATCTTTTGTGCGTTTTCCGGGTGCCGAAACAACGATGTATCGACGTTGATCATCTTTACGGATAATCGCAGCTACTTTCCTAATTGATTTTGCGGTCGCCATCGAGGTGCCGCCGAATTTGCATACTTTGACGTTCATATTTTATCCTCGCTACGACAACTTATTCTTAAAGTCACCATAATCGAATTGCTTAACAAGTACATCCGGGTGCTTAGCTTTGCGGGCATAAATACTTGGTAATCCCATACCATTAAATGTGTTCGTTTTAACAATAGTATATAACGCCATGTCTTCAAAAATGACAATGTCTCCTATCTTTAAGGGTTCAGGGAAGAAGTATTCGCCAATATTGTCGCCTGACAAACAGGTGTTGCCAGACAAGCGATAAGGATATCGACTTTTGGAAACCGCGCCAATCACAGGTGGCGTAAATGGCATTTCAAGTACATCAGGCATGTGGCAAGTCGCCGAAGCGTCTAAAATGGCAATCGGCATATCGTTTTTGACCACATCTAAAACAGTAGCAACTAAGAAACCAGCATTCAGAACAACCGCTTCGCCGGGTTCAAGATATATATCCAAATTGTATTTAGCTTTGTAGTGCTTAATGATTTTAACTAGTTTTTCAATATCATAATCAGAACGGGTTAAATGATGCCCACCACCGAAATTGAGCCATTTGAGTTGAGAAAAATACTTGCCGAACTTTGCTTCGACAGCGACGAGCGTTTCTTCTAAAGCATCCGCGTTTTGCTGGCATAATGTGTGAAAATGAAACCCAGATATATAAGGAAGTATCGATTCATCAATGTCCGCAATTTTGATTCCCATGCGAGAAGTTGGCGAACACGGATCATACATCCCATGCGATTGGGTCGACTTCTCCGGATTGATGCGGATGCCAATAGTTTTATGAGCGGCAATGGCTCGATCTTTATAGCGAAGCAGTTGCGCAGTCGAATTAAAAACAAAATGGTCGGCATACTGGAGCAGCTCTTCAAATTCCGATTCTTTATACGCCGGGCTAAAAACGTGAATTTCTTTCCCAAAGTGCTCCTTGGCAAGACGTGCTTCAAAAAGACCGCTAGATGTCGTTCCATCAAGATATTTAGAAATTAACGGATAAAAATAATAACTTGAAAAAGCCTTTTGCGCTAAAAGGATTTTGGCGCCACTACGGCGCTTGATGTCTTTGAGAATCTCCAGGTTTTTGGTCAAGAGATCTTCATCAATCAAATAGTATGGTGTAGGAATCAAAGGATTGATGTACATTATCCGTTACTCGATAATCTTTGGGGTAAAGTTTTCTTTCCAAGGCAATCCCCATTCATTGAGCATCTTCATAAACGGATCCGGATTGAATTGTTCCATATTAAAGACGCCGACGCCTTTCCATTGGCCGGTGACGATTAAGGCGGCTCCAATCATTGCGGGAACGCCTGTGGTATATGCAATGGCTTGCGACCCAGTCTCCTTGTAGGCGGCTTCATGGTCGGAAATTTGGTAAATATAATAATTTCTGGGTTTGCCGTCTTTAGTTCCTTGAATTATGCATCCAATATTTGTTTTGCCTTTGGTGCGCGGCCCTAAAGTTGCCGGATCAGGAAGTACTGCTTTCAAAAATTGGAGCGGCACAATCGGACGGCCTTCAAACATAATTGGTTTTACGGAAGTCATTCCAACATCTTCAAGCGCATGAAGGTGCGCAAGATAACTCTGTCCGAAACTCATATAGAAACGCATCCGTTTGACGCCCGGAATGTGCTTTGCAAGACTTTCAAGCTCTTCGTGATACATCAAATACATGTCGCGAGGGCCGACAGCTTCAAAATCGTAGGTGTGTTTGACAGATAATGGTGCGACTTCCACCCATTTTCCCGCTTCATAGTAACGACCCTTGAGGGTGACTTCGCGAATATTGATTTCTGTATTAAAGTTTGTTGCAAAAGGATAACCATGATCGCCGCCATTGGCGTCAAGAATATCGATATATTGAATCGTGTCGAAATAATGTTTTTTGGCGTAAGTGCAGAAAACGCTGGTAACTCCTGGATCAAATCCGGAGCCAAGGAGCGCCATAACGCCAGCGGCTTTGAATCGATCATGATAAACCCATTGCGTTCCATATTCAAAACCGGCTTTTTCCCGTACTTCCGCACATGCAGTGTCTAAATAATTCGTCTTTGTGGAAATGCATGCTTCCATGATCGGAATATTGGTATAAGGAAGGGCTAAATTCATGACTAAGTCTGGTTTATATTTTTTGATGAGTTTAATCATCTCGGGAATGTTTTCGGCATCCACCTGTTCCGCGATCATTTTGGTGGGATACTTTTCGCATCTTTTGATGAGTTCCATCACTTTTTCTTTATGACGGCTTGCGACGATAATCTCTGTGAAAACATGATAATTCTGTGCGCATTTTTGGACCCCGACGGTTGCGACTGCGCCACTTCCGATAATCAGTACTTTTGCCATTGGTTTTTCCTCCCGAAATCAAAAAAACTTTTGTCGTTTTTGATTATGATTTATATTAAGATATGATAACCAATCAGAACACCGACAATTTGATTGTCATTAGAAACAAGTTTCTTTTAACGAGAATAGTATATTCTTCTTCTTTTTTATTTACAAATCAAACAAGTTGTCAAAATGTTTATGGATTATTTTTTATTCGCCGATTCTTATAAAAACATGATATAAAACGAGCATATAGTTGAATGTTTTTGGTTCTGTACTTTTTCATGACGGTTTAATATTGATTACCCAGAATACTCGGGAAGGTTCGCCTTATTTCATAATAAAAAGCAAACACTTGTCTTTGCGGACGTGGCGCTTCTGATTGCATGTTTTTTTCACGCTTGATTCGTGATTTTTAAAAAAATAACTTGCTTGTTTTTTTTAGTGATGTATTCTAAAAGTGTTGAATGGGAATACTGAGATATCCCAGAAGGAAAAATATGAAAAATAATCAGTTACGAACTACGCTCATGTTTTCGTCCTTTTTGCTCGTTGGTATTATTGCCTCAACCGTCTCTTTTTCTCCGATTTCCGCCCACGCCGTCGGCGGCATCTCCATCTCTTCTTCCGCCAGCATAAACTTGAACAATCTTGCCGATGCTCAAGTCAATGCTTATTACACTGGGGTATCAGGTCTCAGTGGAACATCTTTGAAAACCTCTCTTAACGGAATCATTGATGGGCAACACACGTATTCTTATAGCCAAACCCCTGATATCATGCGCGTTACCGACCGTGATTGGGGATTATCTCCAGAAACGCCCGATACCAATGGCTACGCTACCGTTAATTTGACTGCTGCCAATCCTTATATGAATCTTATGTTTGGCCAGTATAATGGTTCTGCTTCCACGGCTTACTTATGGTCAGCCGATCACTCAGCCATCTGGAACAAAGAGCACACGTGGGCAAAATCCCACGGCAACTTCGGAGAAACGGCTCCTGCTGGAACTGACCTCCATCACTTGCGTGCCTCAGACCAGGCGAATAACCTTGGTCACAGCAACTATGACTATGGAAACGTCGCAACATTAACCTCGGCGATTGCCGATGAACGCGGTAACGCTTCAGGCCAAGTTGGCTATGCCGTTGGGTACACGGCCGACAAAGTTTATGAACCTCGCGATGAAGACAAAGGCGATGTGGCTCGCATGATCTTTTACATGGCGACCCGATACATCAATTATGCTTCGACCGGTGAACCAATGCTCCGTGTGATTGAAGATTTAAGCCTTTCGAACACCGTTACTTCCAGCTCGACTGTCTATGGTGAAATGGGCATCCTATCTACCCTTCTTGCCTGGAACGATGTCGATCCAGTCTCAAATTTCGAAATCCACCGCAACAACTTGATTTATAACAACTTTCAAGGCAATCGAAATCCTTACATCGACCACCCTGAATGGATAGACATGGTCTACGATACTTCTTATTCTGGAAGCGGCGCTTCAATTGCCGATGGCTCAAGTTCTGTCGGAACTGGCATTCCGCCGACGACAGCAACTTTAAGTTCAATTGCCGTCAACGCCACCGGTGCAGATACCTCTTACATAGTCGGTGATACCTTCTCAACTTCCGGATTAAGCGTGACCGCAACCTATAGCGACGCCACGGCTGGAACAGTGACCGGTTACACAACCTCACCAACCTCTGGGACAATCCTCTCAGCAGTAGGAAGTCAGACGGTTACGGTGTCTTATACCAAGAATGCTGTCACCAAGACCGCGACCTACACCATTAACGTGAATGAAGCTTCAACGGGCGAAACCAGCATCGTTACGCTGACTTCTTCCGCGGTCACCGGAATCACGACTGGCAGTTATGCCACCAGCGCCGTCACATTCACGGAATCAATTTCGAATCTTTCCTTCACCTATTACAAGATGATGAAACGTTCGTCAACAAGCAGTGATTTGCAGTGTCAAGGCGGCACTTTCTATCTTTATAATAATGACGTCATGACCGACTTGGTCTCTTTGACACTGACTTATTCAGTCGCTCCGGCGAACAATTTCATAGTGAAAGGAGGGAACGCCGTTAATCCAACCTCGGGAACTGTCATCGCCCCGTCCATCAATGGCTTGGTTTATACCTATAATTTCTCGGTCGGCAGTTTCCCCTATTTTGCGATTGCTTACGCCACTAACGTTTCCTATGTCTCAAGCTTCGTGTTTGAATATGGATCGGGTTCTACGCCCCCGGAAATCACGCTTTCCAGCATTGAAGCCACACCTGCCTCAAACAAAATTCTGTTTGCCGTCGGCGACAGCTTTACTTATGCCGGATTAAGCGTTGTCGCAACTTACAGCGATGCGAGTACCTCAGTCGTTACCGCTTATACAGTATCTTCGCCAGTTATGACTGCTTCTGGTATTAAAACTGTCACCGTCACTTATCTCACGACTTCCGATACTTATTCAATCGATGTCTGCGCGCTCACTTCACTGAGTGTCATCCCGACCGTCACCAGCGTCATCAAAAACTCTGTTTACAGTGATACGGGAATTACTGGTACAGCGACTTTTTCAGATACCGCTACTAGTTTTGGAAAGTCCTTAACCGCAAGTGATATTGCCCTTTCCAGCGTCGACACTTCGACCACTGGTTCGAAAACCGTCACGGCCACTTATACCTACAATGCGGCTAGCGTTTCCACAACGTTCACGGTTACCGTGACTGCCCCAGTGCAATCCGCTGTTTGGGGTCATACCTTCACCGCGATTAGCGATTTCACTTCCGCTGCGACCAAAAGGCCTTACACTAGTAAGTCACTCACAGACTCAACCTCTGTCACTGGGTCCGTGACTTGGGCTTACACATTTACGAAGAGTGGTAGTTCTTACTTTACCGGATATGATGCCACCAAAGGCGTTCAACTTGGCAGCGCGAGCGCTCCTTATACGTCCATCAAACTCACTTCCGGCAAATCTTTTACCAGAGTGACAAAAATTATCGTTGAAACCTCTGGAGCTGCCTCCGTTGTCGGCACTCTCAAAGCCTATGTCGGTTCTACTTCCTATCCTTTAGGCAGCACATACACCTTAACTGCCACAAGTGCTCTTGTGAGTTTTGAGAGCGTTTCCGGATTGAGCGGTTTCCCGATTCTTGCCTGGGCACAAACTTCGGCAAAAGCTATCTACATCAAATCAATCACCATTTATACGACCACCGTATAACTGATTAACGGGAATTAATCAAGGAAGCCGGCTCATTGAGTCGGCTTTTTTCATACTAGGAATAAGCGATTAAAGAAAAGGCGTCTTGCTCGTTCGATTTTCTGGTTTTATGATGAAAATGAACGATTCAAAAAAAATCAAACTACCGTTTTTTATGTCGTGATATAAGTTTATTTAGTTGTTTGCATGAAAATATATGACAAAAATGATTTATAATGTATTTGTCCTTAGAAACAAATCGATTCAATGCACGAATACATTTTTTCTCGCTCCTACAAAGAATGTTCGCATTGATCCGTTACAGCGCTTTTTACCCTAAAGGGGGATTAAATATGAATACAATAGAAATGAAAGATGGCACATTCATTTATTACAAAGATTGGGGCCAGGGACAACCCATTTTGTTCTGCCATGGATGGCCGCTCAATTCCGACAGTTGGGAAAGCACCATGATCGCCATGGTGGATAAAGGCTTCCGCTGCATCGCTCACGATCGGCGCGGACATGGACGTTCCAGCCAACCTTCGAACGGAAATGACATGGATACCTATGCCGCCGACCTTTCGCAACTCATTGAGAAACTGAATTTGCGGAATTTGATTCTCGTTGGTTTTTCGGCCGGGGGCGGAGAAGTCGCTCGCTATGTCGGTCGACATGGAACATCGCGCGTTTCTAAAATCGTCCTCGTTTCCGCTGTCCCACCGCTCATGCTGAAAACAAAAGAAAATCCAATTGGTATGCCCATTACCGCGTTCAACAAGATGCGGCTTAACTCACTAAAAAACCGTTCACAGTTTTATCAAGATATTGCCGGCGGTCCCTTTTTTGGAGCAAACCGCCCGAATTCAAAGGTGCCTCAGGGCGCAATTGACGCCTTCTGGTTTCAAGGCATGATGGCCGGTGGAAAAAACACTTATGAGTGTATCAAAGCCTTTTCCGAGACTGATTTCACTGAAGACCTAAAAAAGATTGACGTACCCACGTTAATTATCCATGGTGACGACGATCAAATCGTTCCCATCGGCGCTTCGGCATCAAAATCCGCCAAAATCGTCAAAAACGCGATACTAAAAGTATATCCTGGAGCACCGCATGGGCTCTATGTCACCCACGCCAATCAGTTCAATAAAGATCTGTGGGATTTCTTAAAGCATTAAGATAATAGTTCCGGTGTCAAAGTAATCCAAACAGGATGTTTTTAAATGCAATTAAGCGAGTCCGTAATGGACCCGTAGTTTCCCGTTAAGGACGTAAGTATCTTCAATCACGATGCCGGAGCCTTGGAACATCTCGTTGACTTTGGCTTCCGGGACCACCAGCGTGTTACCCACCATCAATGTCGTGTCAAACGTGGCAATCAGCGACGCTAAGGTTTCATTGTCGATCGCAATTGTTCCAAGATTGGAATCGATGACCGTGAGCACCATGTCGCCGGTCGCGTTCATGCTAACGTTAGAAGTTAAATTAAACTGCATATCGAAGGAACCGGCCATGCCGGTTTTCGTAAGTGACATTCCAAGATGCGCAGATAGCACATCATCAGTCATGCGAAGGAATAGATTAGTAGAGGCAAAGGTATATTCGATGGGTTGGTCGTCCAACGTGAAATTGATGGGTAGTGAGAATTTAACGCCGTCGCCCAGCGTGTAATCCAGGATAGCGTTAACATCGGATTCGGTTAAATCAATATAAGGATCACTCGGATTGAGAACGGCGTTTATCGCCGCTTGTTCGGCAAAGTTGGTCATGAAGGCCACTTTATCGGCATCGCTCGTCCATGGGGTGAAAGCGGGTTGGTCGAGATCGCTCACGAGCCTACGGAATTCGCCCACATTCAAAACGATGTCAAATCCAGCATCAGAGACATCCAGGACTAAAAGCGACTCTTTATAGACGATTTTGAGTAAAGCGGCCAGGGTTGGGTCGATTGCATAAAAATATTCGGTTAAACCCGTCTCTCCGACGACAAGGCTCAAATCGGTTTCGTTGAACGTGCCAAAACTTAATTGTTCATCAATCATGTCGTTGAGACTTTTGTTCGTAAACTTTTCGACAATCCAGCTCGCAAAGTCATAGGCTTGTTTCTTGGGCAGACGCATGCTTCCGATTTGGATTTTATCGATCTGGAGGAAGTATTGGTTGTTCTCCGAGAGGACAACATTAAACACCATTTTAAAACCAGTTTGATAGATGGGCTTGCCACTAAGTAAAACATCAGCGCCCGCCGTGATTGTCAGTTGATCGTTTGTGAGCGTCGTCCACACGCCTTTGACACCGACAAAGTTTTGAAATAACATCATGTAGTTATAGGCGGGTTCGCCTTCATAACCGGCGGTTTGGAATTTCGGATTGCCGCTGGAAAGCTGCTTTTGAACCACGCGGTTGATGAACGAATCCGTCACGCGCAGCGATAATGTGTCTTGATTCGTATCGACAATGAGCGAGGTCAGATTGTCATCCAAACCTTGATAAAAGCTATTTTCTGTCGTAGCGTTATAGTCATCCAGAGGCGCCGTCGTTCTCATATGGAAAAGAATGAGCGGCAAACCAATCAAGAGAAATACAATTGAGGAGAAAATAATCAGTCCTCGAATAAGACGTTTTGTTCCGCGTTTCATAATGAATGCTCCTTTAGAGTGATTGAAAGAGGTAAGACACATATTAAGGTGTTATACATGTTAATCACTTAATTTTATTATACAACAAGAGCGTCGAGTCTTTGTTTCCAAGCGCTTATAGCAAAAAAGCCCTTCCGAATGAGGGCTGTTGCATCACTTTAATCGGATGATCGCTTTCATGTCATAAGTTGCGATGTTTAGATGATCGACGAAAAGTAATGAACAATACGATAAACTTCCGTTACAAGTATTTTGCTAATAATGATTCCGGCAATGATGAAAAAGGCAAGTTGCCTAAAATCCTGTGAGCGCCAAAAAAACGAAACGTTTATAGTTTTTGTGGACCGATTCAATGTCTATCCGTGGTGTCAATCCCAAATCCCCGGAAATCCCATGATTTTTAAGGAAAAACCATAGGGGTTGGTGGAGCTTATGAAATACCCCAACTGCTCTATTTCTAGGGTTAGAACGCTAAGTTGGGCTGTTTTTGCTCAAAAAAGCCTGTTTTAAGGCACTAAAAAAGCGGGTTTTTTAACCGTTTTTATGCGATTGTGCCTGCTTTTTAATCGTTTTCACGCGGATAGGTCTATAGGAGTAGCACCGAAAACGCCAAAGGTCCTCCTCAAAATTGATGGTCAATTTTGGGCATTAGGCGCATGATCAATGGAATTCCATAATTTGATTATATAAATTGCCTGAAAGATGTTCCCTCAGGCGTTTCCTATGCTAATGAATTTAAGCTGGCTTAATGTGCGACATCTCCCATTTTCGGGGTTGCTTCCCAAGTGGTTGCAGCTTTTTGGACCCAAGCCGGAAAATCAGCTTCTTTATCAGGATATTCAGCATAGAGTTCAGTAATGATATTACCGTTCTTCATGGCATTAAGGAGCGTGCGTATCGTCGATATCCGTAAACGGAAAGTGATGATGCCCCAGAACATTTTTAGGGCCATAACCGTCATTTCTTTAGATGAGTAGGACAAAGGCTTGCCATCACCCATATTGGCAAAAGATTTGGCGCTGAAGATAATGTCATGCTTGAAGAAGAACTCGTTTTCTCGGGTATTCGTGGCGACGGCGCCGACAAGCGTGGCCAGCATCCCAGCAAAAACTTTGCCTTGTCCGGCATAATAACGCTTATTAATAGCCCACATATTTTCCCGCGTCAGTGACTGTCCGGCTTTGAGCAAACCGTCGATGACTTCAATGGCGATATCAGCTTGGACCATACTGGAAGTCACGCCTTCCCCGGCGTGTGGTTTAGTCAAGCAAGCCGTGTCGCCCATCGCAACGAAACCATCGGCCACAAAAGAATACGGAGGCCGGCGATAAGGCGTCATTCCGTGCTCCTTGTATTGCAGTTCCTGACGAGGCAGCGGAACGGCTTTTTCAAACTCGCTATATATTTTTTCGGCATAATCGAACCCAAAGTTGGCGCCAATGCCAAGAATAGCCCCATGAGGATCGGGTTGAGGGGCTTCCCATGTTTTGTAATATGTCCAGCCGCGGCTGGATTTGAGGTAATCTTTCTCATCGAGGTATTTAACGTATCTGAGAATGACATAGAACATATCTTTGGGGCCAATCACAAAGTTCTCTACCCCATAATTATCGGGTAGCTTCGTCCGGGCGACCGAGGGAATCCCTGAGCAATCGGCAACAAGGGAAGCTCGTATTTCTTTTTCTTCGCCATTCTCGGCGATTCGTGCGCCGACTATTTTTCCGTTTTCATAGACAAAATTGAGAAATAAAGCTCCATAGTGGAATTCCGCTCCGGCGTCGATAGCCCATTGATTCAGTCGCAACGTATAAAGATGCATGTGCATACCGACGGTTGTGTCGTTGCTCTTTTTGGGATAATGCCCAAAAGCCGAGAAGGCCCGGCCGCCGGTAAAATCGAAAGCCATATCCTGGTCTTTTTCCGGCATCGGCAGATGAAACCTGGCAAAATCCGGTTTGCCAATGTGAAAGATATCATATTTGTCCCCTACTTTATCGGGTGAATCTTTTTCCACGACGATGACTTTGTGGCCTCGTTCGGCCATTCGTCGCGCAAAATAACTCCCGGCCGTTGCGCCGCCGACAATCAAGACATCATAGTGATCCATAGTGTTATTTCCTTTCGGTTATTTAGCCTCGTTTAGGCGTTCTTCCCGTTTTTTGTTAAGCTCGACCATTAGCTGGTCGTGCGATTTTTTGGTTATTGGATAGCGCATCAATAACGGCACGCAGATAAGCAGTAAAACTACCGGTATCACCGAGAAGAGAAGCCGGATGCCCAAAAGGGACAAACTGGTCTGTTCGACGTTTTCGACATAGCCAAAAATACTCAATCCCCAGCCGCAGAGGGCGGTACCGAGCGCACCAGTGACTTTACCGACCATGTTCCAAACGCCGTAGTAAATGCCTTCACGCCGCTCGCCAGTCATCAATTCGTCATATTCGAGGACATCAGGCATCATCGAATGCGGGCAGACCCATTGACTCGAAAAACCGAGCCCGGCGACGATGGCGATGCCAAAGATGATAAATGAGGTTTTGTGCGGCAGAAAAAAGCCAACGATAATCGCGGCGGAAGCGATCGTGAGGCCAAGCGCATACGTCTTCGCTTTTCCGATTTTGTCGACGACCAATTTGCATGGGATCAAGCAAATCGCTAACGTCCCGAGCATTAACAGCATGATGATCGAGGTCGAAGCTTCCATATTGACTTGGTATTTAATGTAGTAAGCGAGCATCGTGGTCACCAAAGTGAAAGCGATGCTCATGATTCCGGTAATCAGGGCAAACTGACGGAAAGGCTTGTTTTTGAACGTGCTGAAGAGCGATTTAAATGCCGGCATTTTCGTGGTTGGCCCATCCATCACGACGGGCTTGAGGTCCTTTGAAAAAGCCGTGATGAAGATGGTCACGACGGCCAAAAAACCAAAGAATAGGCCGACGATACTCCAGGCGGATCCAAGCGAAACTCCAAACGCGCCGACAATTATTGAGGCCAGCAAAGTCGTGATGCCGGCGCCAAGAATGTAGCCAACGACATTGAAACACATCCGCGTCGTCGCCAAGTTCGTCCGTTCATTGTAGTCCGTGGTTAGGGTCGCTGTCATGGCCGAATAGGCAGTATTGACCATCGTGCCAAAAGTGTCATAAAGCAGAAACGATCCTAAGATGGCAAAGAAAGCCACGAGGTCACTCATTCCTGACGGAAGAGAATAGACAAGCCAAAAAGACAACGCCAGAGGAATGGAACAAAACAGAAGATAAGGATGGTGACGTCCCCACCTTGATTTAGTCTTATCGATGAGATAGCCAAAAAGCCCATCGTTGATCATATCCCAGGTAAGTTTTCCGACCAACATTGCCGACCCGGCGATGGCGGGGTTAATCCCGACGACATCGGTGTAATAAAATAACATATAGAACTGTAACGAGGCGATGATGATCGACATGCCAAAGTCTCCGACGCCAAAACGCAGTTTCTTGCTGAATGACAGCTTAATGTCCGTGTTCATTATTTCTCCCTTTGAACATTTCGATAAATCCATTTCCTTCAAAAAAAGATGGTGTTGACGGTGGAAATTATCGCCCACAATTTCTCGAAGGATGGCAAATGTCTTTGTCACAATTATATATCCATTCATAGACGCTGTCTATTTTTTCCAAGAATAAATCGTATTTCAAATTTGTAGACAAAAAAGCACTAAAATTCCCTGGTGTTCATGTCAATAACAATAGACGGACCTCTTTAACTAGCAACGTTTGAAAAGCGAGAGTTACGAAAAGTTGCCCGAAACCACTACTCGACCCTGAAACCTCAACGTTTATAGTTTTTGTGGGCCCCTTCAACGCCTATCCATGGTGGAGATCCCGAATCCCCGGAAACCCCGTGATTTTTGAGGAAAAACCATAGGGATTGGTGGAGCTTATGAAATCCCCCAGCTGCTGTATTTCTAGGGTTGGAACGCCACGTCGGGCTGTTTTTACTCAAAAAAGGCTATTTTATGGCACTAAAAAAGCAGGGTTATTAACCGTTTTTATGCGATTATACCTGCTTTTTTATAGTTTTCACGCGGATGGTTTTGGTGGAGATGCGGAGAGTCGAACTCCGGTCCAGAGGTAGCCCCACAATAGCGTCTACAGTTTAGACGATATTTTTTTTAACAAGACTCCAATATCGACAAATGGAGCGCCTGCGAGATCATTCTTGTTTTCGTCCTGGCCACATGATCGTAGGCCAAGCATATTCTCTCGTTATGGCACTTACCCGGAGCGTAAGAGACGAGACCTCCGGAAGCGCGCTGTTCAGCCGAAGCTGATCCTAGTGATAGGTGCTAATTAAGCAGCAGCGAAGGATAAATTTCTGTTGCCAGATAATTTGTTTTTGGCGATTACGTCGCCACTCGACTGCAGCCAGAGCCAAGCAAACCCCTGTCGAAACCATGACATCCCCATGGCGTGAACTCAATCTCTTGAGCGTAATTACAATAGCGTATCAAGGCAATATTTGCAAGTCCGACAATTAGAGAAAAATAGACACGAATGGATTACACGCCCATACGCACGCGATATACTATAGAAGACACGCTATGAGCGCGTTCCCGACGAAATTTAAAGAAAAGAGAAACAACTATGGCACTCGCATTTGAAGTCAAACACTTAAAGTTCACTTATCCGTCAAGCAAAAAAACAACTCTGGACGATATTTCCTTCAGCGTCGAACAAGGAAAGATCTTTGGGTTACTTGGTCCTTCGGGCGCAGGTAAATCCACCACTCAAAAAATACTGACCAAACTCTTGACCGGATATTCCGGCGAAGTTTTATATTTCGGAAAGGAAGTCAAAACCCTTGGTCGTGACTTCTATGAACGCATCGGCGTTGGTTTTGAAGCCCCGGTTCATTTTAATAAACTGACCGGCAACGAAAACCTCGCTTATTTTTCAAGTCTATATAAAACCAAAGTCGACTATAACGCTTTGATGACGCGTGTGGGATTAGCCGAGGCCGCCAACCAGCCGGTCGGCGAATATTCCAAAGGCATGAAAGTTCGTCTTAATTTTGTCCGTGCCCTACTCAATGATCCCGACTTTATTTTTCTCGATGAACCAACGAACGGACTCGATCCAAGTAATGCCCACATCGTTAAAGAAATGATCAAAGAACTGCGTGATCAAGGCAAGACCATTTTCATCTCGACTCATCTCATGGGAGAAGTCGAACAACTCTGTGATCAAGTGGCCTTTATCGCTCATGGCCATATCTCCAGTATGGCCAGCCCACAAGCGCTTAAATTAAAGTACGGAAAGAAAGAAATCACCATCGAATACGCTCATAACGGAAAAGCCGAAAAGCAAGTGTTCGACATGAATGGACTCGCTGAAAACCAGGCGTTTCTTGATACCCTGAAAAAAGAGGAGATTATCACGGTTCATAGCGGCGAAACCACCATGGAAGATATCTTTATGAAAGTCACCGGCGAGTTACATGAGTAATCTCTGGAAGTTATTCAAAGGAGAAGTCTTCCGTCTCGCCAAATACAAGGTTCTTTTCTTTGGCGTTTTGGTCTCCGCGATATGGGTACTGGTGATTGCCCTAGTTTCCAAAGCCGAAGCGGAAAGTTTCATTCCATTTTTAATCGTCATGGATGACGGCTTAATGGCCATCGTTCTGCTCGGGTCGATGTTTTATTACGAAAAGCAGGAAGGCATCGCGAAGTCTTTACTGGTGGCTCCGATTACCGTGAGCCAAGTCTTGATTGCCAAAGTTGCGGCGGCCATCTTCAGCGGTCTTATTTCGGTGGTATTGATTTTTCTGGCAGCGCTTATTTTCCATGGACTGGTCATCAATCTATTCCTCGCCATTATCTATATGGTATTAGCCGTTATCGCCCACACCGCGATTGGTTATGTCATCATCTTGGCCAGTCGAGACTTTATGGGCATGCTCGTTAAGTATATGGGTGTGATTTTAGTCTTGATTGCCCCCACCATTCTCGTTGCCCTCAACATCATCCCAACCAATCTTTCTTTTCTCGCCATCCTCTCTCCGACCTATGCTAGCCAACTGTTAATCGAAAGCATTTTCCAAACCACTGACTTATGGAAAATCTTGGTTTCAGTGGGATGGCTCTTGACCATCGGTGGGTTACTCTATCCGCTGGTGATCCGGAAGCAATATCAGCGCTACGCTTTGGAGGGATAATATGAAAAAATACATCAAGCTCCTACGCTATGAATTTAAAACGTTAGTCAAAGACCCGATGAATCTTTTCATGCTCCTCTACCCATTCCTCATTCTTTTCATTTGCGGATGGATGTTACCGGCAATTTTAGTGAGGACGAACGCCAGCGCCGGAGCCAGCGCCATCTCACTGCTTTTAGGGTTTGCCCTCAGTGTTTCTTTAGGCGGTTATGTCATGGGGGCCATGCTCGGATTCTCGCTGATTGAGAACCGTGACGAAAACACACTCATTTCCATCGCCGTGACACCCGCCAGCGTCAAAGGTTATGCGGCTTTCAAATCTATTTATGCCTTTGTGTTTGCTTTTCTTGGAAATATCATCATGGTGGGCGGTTTGAAGTTACTTGCCAGCAACGCCTACATCATCGACTATGGAAGCACGACTGTGTCTCTACTTGGCAATATCTCCTACTTCCAAATTGTGGTTTTTTCATTTGTTTCAGGGTTAATCGTTCCCTTCTTTGGCGGATTATTCGCGAGTATCTCAAAAAACAAGATTGAAGGTTTTGCCATTATGAAAACCGGCGGCGTCATCGTCATGATCCCGATGCTTTGCTTGCTCAACGCTTTTAGCGGAGGGTGGCAGTACGCGCTTAGTTTTACCCCAAATTTTTGGACTGTGAAAGCCCTGCTGAACATCGCTCTTCAAAGCACGAACAGCGCGAATTTAAACTTCTGGGTTTATATGGCCATCGGTGCCGTCTATCAGATCATTCTGTGCGTCGTTGGCTTAGGTATCTTCATTAAAAAATCAGAGACGAAATAGGAGGAGAATCTATGGATTGGTACTGGTACATTCTTATTGCGGTCGTGCTTATTCTTCTTGGGTTCTTAAAAGTAGTCTTCTGGAATTACCTGAACAAGAAAAAGGCGGCCAAAGCCGCTGAGCCAAAGAAACCCGAAGAGGATTAAAGTCTTAAAGCTTAAAATACTCGATGGCAAAGACCACGCCATCTTCTTTGACGTTCTTGGTCACGAATTTACTTACTTTTTTACACTCTGGCGTGGCGTTTCCCATCGCCACCCCATTAAATTCTTTAAGCATCCGGACATCATTACCGCCATCGCCAAAAGTGAAGACGTTTTCTTTTTGAAGATCTAAGTGTTCCTGAAGTCGGGCAACGCAAATCGCCTTTTCGCTTTCCCGTGATAGAATTTCCAAAAAAGTCGGTGCGCTCCGCATGACATTGAAGGCTTTGCGGTCCGCGGAATCTAAGACGATTTTTTGATTCTCAGTCGCGTCCCCCGCTAACATGACTTTATAGATTTTTGTCGCGGGGTCAATCATGGCTGAACCCGAACAATCAACAATATGGCTGATTTTATTGACATCGAGTTCAAATTGAACCCATTTATCATGACCAAAAATCGCTAAGTTATTTTGATTATCATAGGCATATACTGAGGTTTTTACGCCAGCGTAGCGGGCATGCAGGTAATAAAAATCCCGGATGTGCATGAATGATTCGTATAATAAGCGGCCTTGCTCGTCATATAACGCCGCGCCATTGCTGGCGATAATGTACTTTTTGCCGTCCCTTAGACAATCCAAATATTGTTTAATTCCGGAAAATGGACGACCGCTCGCGAAACACACGGCATCTCCTCGAGACAAAAGATCGTTCAGCGCCGCGATGGTTTTTTCAGCTAAATTGCGTTCTCCCATCGGGAGAATCGTTCCGTCGATATCAAAAACAAATAACCTCATAGTTTCACCATAAAATCCAAGAGTGTCGCCACCCCTAAGTCTTCGTTACTCAGCGTTATGACATGGGCGTGGACTTTCAGTTCATCGTTGGCGTTACGCACCACCACGGCAAATCCTGTCTCGGCGAGCATGGCCATATCCACAATTGAATCGCCGATTGACATGGCGTTCTCGGGGCGGATATTAAACCTCTGCATGACGTTTTTAATGGCAACCCCTTTATCGATATTCTGTCTCGTAATTTCAATAGCGTTATCAGTATAATGAATGATGTTCAAACGTGGAAATCTGGGAACGATAAGTGAATAGATGATTTCAATCTCGGGTTTGGGACCGCGTAAGACGATTTTCATGACGTCTTCATCCTTGAGAAATGCGAATCCCCGATAAGGCTCGGCTTGGCAATGAACGATGGCGGCTTCATCGAGATGATAAGCACTATCCAAATGATCGCAGTACCAGTGCCAGGTCGTATAGGTATTCAAAGATACCGTCAGCGCATTCATTTCAACGAAAGGCAAAAAATCCTGTACCGTCGTTTTGTCTATTGGCGCGGCGTATAAAACCTCATTCGCCTTGGTTGAAATCATAGCGCCGTTAGACGATATCATCGCCGTATCGAGCCCAAATGCGTCATAAATGGGACGCATGCCGTCAACATTCCGTCCACTAATTAAATAAAATGGGATTTTGTCTTTGATATTTTTCACCGCCGCGATCGTTTCCGCTTGGAGAACACTCTTGGAGTCAAGCAATGTTCCGTCGATATCGCAAAAAATAGCTTTAACGCCAGTGAGTGATTGTGGCTTGATTTTAAATGTGATTTTGTTTTTCATAACTATACTTTACCTCTGTCTTTATAAAAACATTGCTCCGAGAAGCAATGTTCTTAAGTTTTATGAGTGAGAACGCTGTTAAATCTTAAAAGTTCCTTGAGCGATGAGTTTGCCGGAGGCACGGTCGAACAAGAGGATTTCTTTTCCGAGCGTATCTAGTCGGATAGCGGCATCAATTTTATAGTCAACCCCGCCGAAGACGACGCCGGTCAATAAGTAATTCCCGATGTCGAATTTAACGATCGTTTCCATACCGGATGGCATGGCGCTATAAACGCGTGCCTTTAAAGGTCCTTCGTCATCCACTTTCAGGAATTCCGGTCGGATGGCAATCAGGTAGTCCTCGTCAGTAACAACTTCTTTAGGTTCGAAATCATCGGTGATTTTGCTGATATGGTAGTTGAATTTCAAATCCTTATTTTCTTTTTCGATGATCTTCACGTTCTTGTTGTCGGCATCCGCTTTGGTATCCGCAACCGCTTTAGCGACTTTACGTTCGGCATGGAAGGCCGATAGGGTAACTTTCGCGTTCGGAACGAAAGTGCCTTTCAGTTTGCCAAAATATTCAATAGCAATGGTTCCGTCGGCGTTTTGCTTGCCCTTGACCTCAATGAAGTTAATCGAAGGGTTGCCAACGAAATCGGCGACGAATAAGTTGTTGGGTTTCTTGTAGACTTCGAGCGGCGCGTCATATTGCTGAAGCACGCCGTTATTGATTAAACAGATTTTGGTGGCCAAGGTCATGGCTTCCAATTGATCGTGGGTGACATAGACGAATGTGCTGCCGGTATCGACGTGCAGACGTTTTAATTCTGAGCGCATTTCAAGACGAAGTTTGGCATCAAGGTTACTTAGCGGTTCGTCCATGAATAAGACGTTCGGGGCGGGCGCTAAAGTTCGGGCAATGGCGACGCGTTGTTGCTGACCACCGCTCAATTCGCTGGGATAACGGTCCATGAATTCGCCGATTTTGACGACACGGCTGACGCGGCGGACGCAGAGATCGATTTCTTCTTTTTGGAGTTTGCGTTTTTTCATGAGGACAACCCCATCACGGGTGACTTCGCCATTCTCTTTCAAAACACATTTTTTGGCCACGTATTTGTCGCGTATGCCGTTCAATTTGGCTGTATATTCCGTGATTAATTCACGGGCGCGTTCTTGCGGATTCTTGATTTCATTGAGATGAAACCCGTAAACCTCTCTCGCGGTATAAACGGAAATCTCAAAACGGTCCATCAATCCGACATAAACCAGTTCGATATTGAACTTTCCTTTTTTGCCTTTGCACTCGTTGATGGCGGTAATGATATCACCCGGTTTCTGCAGTATTTCGATGATACGGGCATAACGCTTGGCCGTTTGATCGGTGACCGGCATTTCTTCTTTGATGTTTTTCAAGCCAAAAGAAATGTTGTCATAAACATTCATGTTCGGCCACAAGGCGTAGTTTTGGAATAAGAAACCGACTTTCCTCTTGCTGGCCGGGACATTGATGCCCATCTCGCTATCGAAAACGGTGACTCCACCGATGGTGATTTTGCCGCTGGTCGGAGTCTCGAGGCCGGCAATCATCCTGAGGGTCGTCGTCTTGCCACAGCCGCTTGGGCCAAGGAGGGTGATGAAAGCGTTGTCGTCGATTTTTAAATTGAGGTTATCGACCGCATAGAACTTTCCCCATCGCTTCGTGACATTCGTTAGTATGATTTCTGGCATAAATTATCCTCCAATACCTTTATCTAGGCTTGCGCCGGTGATTTTATTGATCGCGGTGTTACAGACGAGAATGAAGACAATCAAGATCAAGTTGATACCGCTTGAGAAGGCATAGAGTCCCATCTCATCGTAATAGTCGAGCATCTTGGTGATAATCATCGTATCTGGGACCAACAGCATGAAGAGCGTTAACTCCCGCATACCGGTGATAAACGGAAGCAAGTATCCGCTTAAGATGGATGATTTTTGAATCGGGACGATAATGTGCAGCATCCGTTTGTGCCACGGGATGTTTTGGATAATTGCGGCTTCTTCGATCTCGCCGCTGATCTGCATCATCGCGTTCAGCGAGCTGCGGCTGGCGAATGGGATATATTTGATGGAACCGACAATCATCAGAATCGTCAAGGTGCCCCATAAGCCAAGTTCATTACCGAAGATAAAGTAAGCGGCGCCGAAGGCTAGTGATGGAAGTAAATAAGGTAGGAAGGCGATGCTATTGACATAGCTGGCCCATTTGCTCTTACGGTTCTTACTGACGGCGTAGCCAATCAAGAAGCCGATCGTTCCAGCGATTAAAGCACATACGAGCGCGACTAGAACAGTATTACCGAAGGCGGTCCAAATATCGGTGTTATAGAGAATACCGAGGTTGCCGTACATCCCGTTTTCGCCGCCGGCGTTACTCGTGTTCCACCACTTAAAGGTGAACGCGCTGTAATCACCTGGGTTTGGAAGGAATGTCTCAATCCCGAAGGAAATGAGCGGGAAGATACTGGTAAAGAATGTCGCGATAATTAAAATTGCGGAAACGACATATTTGCCGATTTTGCCTAAATTGACGACGCTGGCCTGACCGGATTTTCCGGTGACCGTCGTGTATTGTTTTCGGCCGCTCGTGGTTTGCTGGTTGATGACTAAAATCGTGATACCGATGAGCATCATGATGATGGCAAGGATGCTCGATTGACCTTGAAGATTGACTTTCATTTCAACGTATTTGGTCGATAACGTCGATAGTTTAAGATAGTGTGGGACTGGGTAACTGCCCATCGCGCCGCTAAAGACGAGAAGGATGGTCGACAAGATGGCCGGTTTGACCATCGGGATAGTGACGCGGAGGAAGGTTTTCCATCTCGGGGTGTTTAAAATCGTGGCCGCTTCTTCAAGGTTGGCGTCCATGTTACGGAAAATCGCGCCAATCAGGATGTAAGCGAACGGTGCGTAGTGAATGCCCATGACAACGGCTGAAGGAAAGAGCCCAGAGCAAAACCACTCCGGCATATTAATGCCAAAGAAGGTGGCAAGGAGGCCGTTGGAACCACCGGTGACGGCAACGCTATTGAAGATGTTTTTCCAAACCAAAGCGAGTGTCCACTGCGGCATGATATAAGGAAAAATGAAGATCGCGCTGATGTATTTTTTGTACTTTAAATTGGTTCGGGTGATGAGATAAGCGACCGTCCCGCCAAAGGCAAGGGCAAAGAGGCACGAGAGGGCGCTTAGTTTAATAGAGTTACCCAAAGGGTTCCATAAATTCTTATCGCGGAGAAAACCGGTAAACAAGTTGATAAAGTTGCTTAAGGAATAACTTCCGGCGGGCAAATGACTGATATTCACTTCATAACCAATGTGAATTTTGAAGGCGTCAATAATGATGGTCAGCATCGGAGCGATCGTCAACACTGAAAGCACGACTCCAAGAATCAGAAGGATGAGATTCTGCGGCTTGGAGAAGTAATTTTTTAATCGGTTGAGGTCTTTCGCGAAACGCGTTGGTTTCACGGCTAATGTTTGATCCATGGGGTCCGCCTAACTTAGCAAGGGGCGTAACGGTTACGCCCCTTACCATTTAAATTTTTACGCTTAATTCGAATGAGTAATTAGGCTCTTAAACTATCAATCCAGCTGCCAACCATGTAGTTGACTTCGGCGCAATAGACTGGATCTTCGACGACCATTTGTCCGCCAGTTTCCTGGTTGGTCCACCACTCATAGCCTCTGTCGTTGATGGCAGGAACTTCGACTGGGTTGCCAAGGTAGTCATTATTCTTCGTGGAAGCGCCATCGGTCGAGTGGTCTTTGTTCGCAACCGGGTTGCTGCAATAACCGCCGATATCGGCACCCCAAGCGCTGAATCCATCGACCGTCGTGGTCATGAAATGGATGAAGGCGCAAGAAGCATAGGGGAACGGAGAAGTTTTGAGGACTTGGAGGTAATGTTTGTACATGAATCCGCCAATACCGACATAGTCATCTTGGTAAGCGGCGACCGTGACATTATTTCTTGAAGAGGTCGCGGTTTCCGTGATAGCTCTCAGTTTGCTGTAAACCAGTAAACCGTTCTGGTCAGCAGCGCTCGTGGTGACGAGTTGCGTACAGATTGGGCCGTCATCGGTTTGTTGGTTATATTGCTCGACCCAGTTTTTGATCCAGGTTAAGGAATATTTGGCGTTGGCAGCGGATAAGCCTAATTCGCCGGCAAGTGTTTCCATGGCAGCGAGATCAACGCTGAAATCTTCAGCGCCGGGTGTCGTGGCATAGGCATCAAATGCGGTTTTCATAAGGTTCGAATAATGTTCGTTGGTCAGCATGTATAAGAAGTTTTTGCCGACTGGTTCGCTGTCGACGCCCATGAATAACGGAGCGTTGTCAACTTCAACGAAGTCCCAGACGTTTTTAAAGGTCTTGGTTCCTAAGTTGTTGAATTCGAAGACTTTATTCAAAGATTGGAGCGCGAACGGATGGCCGTTAGCGGCTTCATCGCCGGCCCATTCCACTGGGATATAGTTCAATAAGAAACCCGTATCCAACATTTTGCTTTGGATTTGGCTTCCATCTTGAATCAAAGTCATTGAAAGGGTGTGGTTTGAACTTCTGATATCAGCATCGATTTGCGAGAAGATTTGGTTGGATTTCGGTTGGCTCCAGGTGATTTGTCCGTCAAAATCGTCTTTGTAGTCTGGGAAATCGGCGCGGATCGTTTCGTCGACGTCGTAGGCTTTTGTCGTGGCGTTGTACTTTTTGCCGGCTAAATACGCCAAGAAATACTCTTTGGCGGTTTTGCCACGGCTCGAGTTACCGATGCCGTTCATCGTTTTTCCATCAAGTTCTTCGATAGCTAGGCTGTAGAGCTCATTGCGCGACAAGGTGGCGGCATAGGCCACTTTTCCGGCGACGGTGGTCGGCATGACAAACGGTTCGCTGCTGTTACCTTCGCTGCTGGTCTCTTCGCTGCTGACGCTGGAACTATCGTTAACCTGACAGGCGGCTAGCGTTAGACACATCAGAGCGGTCGTGCTTAAGAGAAGAAGATTTCTGACATTTTTCATTGTTTTCCTCCTTGAAAACTTGAATGTTCGTTGAAAAAAAGACGGGTATTTCTTTAGCTCTTCGAAATACGAATTATCATATTTTTCCAACGTTTTTATTTTAGGTTGTTAGCGGTTACAATGCAAGCAAATATTGACTATTTGTTTATACAAAAACACACTATTGAAAAAAATAACCTAAACTAATTCCCGTCTTAAAGCGTTTCACTATCGACATAAAAGTGTAAAACAAAAACGTTATTCTTTTTGCTCTAAATTCATACCATTATTTATTTATTCAAATACTCTTCTTTGGGTCTCTGATTCGATGAAACTGTAAAATTAACTCATTCGAAAATGTGGATTATGCAATTACTGGAGATTGCCCTGCGGCATTAGTGCTTGTGGGGCTATCGTCTTCGACCTAATATCAAAGCTAAGATAGAGAAAGCCCCCTGTCAAAGGAATCGGTAATAGACAAGCAAGTCCCCACCAAGATGTGAGATTAACCTCAAGCGCGATCACAAATAATGAAGCTAAACCAACGATACATGAAATCACGAAAAGCAAAATAGATTCTCGGTACATTTTTTTATTAAGGATTTCTGACTTAGTGGAAGGTATTTTCGTACCTTTCCGTTTCCGAATCAAAACGGACAATCCGAAAACTAGAAAACTGACGAACATCATGATGATGCCGAGGAGAATCAGATGAAAGGGGAACGGAATAAAGAGGCCAACGTCTTCCATAAGTGAGCAGCGAAGGGCAAAGCCAAAACATTGACCCGAAATCAAGCTTGCTGACATCGAGATGCATATCGCTGTAAACCATCCGAAAGCGACTTTCCATAAATCGCTCATTTTTACGACATATCTTTTTGTCTTGATTAAGTAGATTGGCGAAAAAATAAGCAAGGTATGCGTGACGACCGTCTGCAAGTTTCGGAAGTGAAAGAATGGTTTCATTTCTTCAATCATGTCGGGATAAATAAACGATAACGCGGCCCCAACGAGCGACATCCCCAGCAAAACGGGATACATAAACTGCAAAACGCGGTTTTCTTTCTTTGCAAAGAAACTCCCAATCATCGTGACAACGGTCGACCAGGCTGAGATGGCGCAAATCTGAAAGGAAATCGTCCACCACCAGAAAGCCGAATCGGTCGGCGCGTTCAGCGCGGTAAAATAGCCATAGGCCCAAACGATCCGCAGAATCTCAAGGATAGCGATGACCAGTCCAATCACGAGGAAAGTGATACGCATCGCTTTTTCGCTTTTTGTCGGTAAAAGAAAATATAAAACCAAAATCAAAACGATGACGAACGCGATGAGATAAAGATGATTGATGGTAAAGACCCAATAGGTCGGTTCAGGCAGCCAGTATAAGTAATTCCAAAAGTTTCCCATGTGTATTCACCGCCACTACGGCATGTGCTCCTTTTATGTATAAAGTCTGCCTATTAAAGGCATGTTTTCCTTGAGCGCTTTTAATGTCCCAGTGTTTTCTTACGATTGTTTACGCCATATAAGATGAATCAATTCCGATTCCCAGAGTTCGTTGTGATTAACTGGGCGGCTTTAAGCGACCTGTCGTGAAGATTATCGCATCGGAAACAAAAAAACTCAACCTTTTATAACAAATGTAAGAAACAGGAGGCTTTGCACCCTCGTTGTTCTCCACCACCATGAGTCGAGTCTTGACCATCTTTCTGGATTCCCTTGTCTGAGAGGCCAACCGCCAGTGAACCTGATGTAATGCTCAAAACCAGCCTGACAAACCTTTGGTTTTTTCAACCTTGGTTATCCCGTCCCTTTTTCGTTTGTAAACAGCATTGATTTAACCTATAATTATTTAGCGAAGGAAATAACAACATGAACACTGTAAAATTAATATTTGCCTCCTTATTTAAAAACGACGCGGCCATTGAAGGCCGGAAGAAGAGCTGGCTCATCGCCCTCATCATCTTCCTGTTCTCGACCATCGTCGCCGTTATCCCGCTCACGGTTGCGACCGCCAACACCAATGGCTCGAGTTTCTTTGGATCAACCCTTTATTCATTTGACATCGGGTTGCAGAAATTTAACCAAGCGCTCGACGATAACGATATCGACCTGACCGTCGCGGAAAACTTGGATTTAGAACACATCTTAGTCACGACCGGCGACCTCGCCCCGATGTATGAAGGCACCAATACTTTTTACCAATACAAAAACCCGGTGAGCAATCAAACCGTCATCAAGGTTTATTTCATGACCGGAAACACCATTACCGAAACCACTGATTTCGTCACTGGCTTATTGGCCTTGACCAATACCTCCGTGGCTCCTGCCGACATCTCTTCATTCATCGTTTTCGGCAGCCACGCCATGTACGCCTACTTATACAATCCAGCCGGCGTAGCCGACTTTTCGGTTGCCGGTTCCGGTTATACTTCCGGTTTCCAAGGCAACTTCACGAACGTCGAACCAGGCACTAATCTCCGTAACTTCATTAAATACGATGCCAGCAACGATTCCTTTGACGTCAACACCGCTGCCGGACAAACTAAGTTCATGAATAACTGGAAGACGTTCTTCGACAACTCCTATTCACAAATCAAACAAACCTTATTATGGAGTTCCACCGGCATTATGATCGGCGTCGACGCCATCATCGGTATCTTCATGATTCTGATGATCTTCATCTTAACCCGCGGCAAGAACAACCCGAACCACACCTTCTCCGTCTTGGATGCGTTCAAGATTGGTTCCTGGTCGATGCTCTCTCCCGCCATTATCGCCTTGATCCTCGGCTTCATCTTCACCAGCTACGCCTCGATGATCTTCATTATGACGATGGGCTTAAGAATTATGTGGATGAGCATGAAAAATCTCCGTCCGATGCCGACCGGCTCCGCGCCTGTCAAAAAGTAATTAGGCACAAAAAAACTCCGTTGCGACGGAGTTTTTTATTTGCGTTCTTTTCGTTACTTATTGCTGATGAACATCCATGAAAATCCATTCGCCGAAATCGACAAAGCCGAGACGGTGATAAATCGAGGCCGCAAGTGGGTTTTCAAAGAATAAAACAGGCGTGATGCCTTTACTTAAGAGTTCTTGGCATAGAAGCGCAGTGACGGACGTGGCATAACCTTTGTTCCGGTAATCGGGTAACGCAAAGACGCCACCGATCATCGCGGAGACACTGCTTAAAGCAATCGTCGCGGCGCTGGCCACCACTTTGCCATCTTCTTCAATCACATAGTAAATGCCAAACCCATCCGCAATTGCTTTATGGATCGTGGCAATCGTCTGTTCTAACGGAACGTCTTTATACGAAGAGAACTCGCCAATCGTGGTAATCGTTTCGGCGATTTTACGGGCGTCTTCCACGGTGGCTTTTCGTGGCTTCCCAGCAACAGAAAAATGCGTTAAGCGTTTCATTTTCGCAGAGATGCACGGATAGGTATCATAGTTCTTTTTTTCGAGCAGCGGTTTCATGTAATCATAGAACTTACGTCCACCGCTTAGGTGATGAACCGCGTACTTCCGGATAAAGACAAAAATCTCGTTCCGGTCAAACGAACAATCGTCGCTATAGACGAGCAGATTATTGTTATAACGAAGCACGACGGAATGGAGTTCTTTCGTGTCGTCACGCCAGACCTGCAAAAAGTCTTTATCCCAGCCATAGAATTCAATGTCGGCAAGAAAAAATAAGTTGAGGTCGCTTTCTTTTTTAAGAAAGGCCACCACCGCTTGGCGTTCTTCGGGTTTGACTAATCGAAACATAAGATATCCTCCAAAACAGATTGCATTGATTATGGCATTCGCGTGAAAAAAACTCAATAAGGTAAACAAAAAGCGGACCCGCGGCCCGCTAAGTTTTAAAGTATCTTATTTGGTTGAAGGGCGGCCGATGGAATGGTATTCAATCGATTCCATCAGCGACGGTTTATAGAGGTTTCTTCCGTCATAGACAATTGGCTTTTTCATTGCGGCGATAAAGTCGGAAGGTTTTAGGGTCTTAATTTCTTTTGCATCATTCACGATGACCACCGCTTGCACGCCTTGAATCGCAGAGAGCAAGTTATCGCTGTAACTTAGATGCTCGTTAGCCAAGATGTTTTTCTTAAATTCTTCAACCGCCGATTTGTCATAAGCGACGACTTCGGCGCCATAGGATAAGAGACGTTCAATCACAGGGTACGCTGGCGAGTTACGGACGTCTGCAGTATTGCCTTTGAAAGATAAACCTAGGACTGCAAGTTTTATCCCTTCTAAATCACCATCAAAACGATTATGGATTTTATCAACGAAAATTTTGGGTTGTTCTTGGTTCACTTTGATGGTCGCCTTCAAGGTTTCTGAGGGCGTATGTTTTTTATCCGCAAGCCAATTTAAAGCCTTCGTGTCTTTGGGAAAACAAGATCCGCCATAACCGATGCCAGCTTTAAAGAAGGCCTTTCCAATCCGAGGATCAAATCCCATTCCTATCGCGACTTCATCGATGTCTGCGCCTACCTTTTCGGCAAGATGCGCCATCTCGTTGATATACGATATTTTCAAAGCCAAGAAGTTATTGCTGGCGTATTTAGCGAGTTCTGCGCTTTCGGGTGAAGTATATAATAGAGGAACATGTTTTTTCTTATAGAAAGAATAGAGCGTTCCAACGGTTTTTCGGCTCTCACCTTTCGCAATTCCGATGATGATCCGATAGGGCTTTTTCATGTCTTTGACCGCGCGGCCTTGCGATAGGAATTCCGGTTGGCTGACGACATTAAATTTCTGGGTGCTTTCTTCTTTTAAATAGGCGGCGGCCAAGCGGTTCGTGCCCACGGGAACGGTCGAACGGATAATGACCGTCATCGGGCGTGTCGCGTACTGGGCGATTTGGTGTAATGCGGCATAAAAATGGACTAAATTGGCAGAACCATCGGGGTTTTCCGGGGTGTCGACAGCGACAAACGCCACCGTTTTATCTTGGAAAGCAACGGTCGCTGAATCAGTAAAAATAAGATTCTTTTTATTCTTGGCGAGAAGTTCCTGAAGTCCGGGTTCGCCGAGGACCGCTTCGCCCTTAGCTAAGCGCTCGATTTTGGTGACATTAAAATCATAGCCGGTGACCTGATGACGGTAGCCAGCTAAAACGACGGCGTTAACGAGTCCAACATAGCCTAGACCGATGACGACGATTTCCATTTTTTACCTCGCGATTAAACCAATTTTGCGTGGGCGAAGGAAATGATGTCTCACATAGCGGGCGATATACCACGTCAAGTAAATGCCAGTGGCATTCTCGACGCTGAGCGTACGGGCATTCGTATTCACTTCAAGGACTAGCGGATTCTTATCTTTATCAAGGATGATATCGACGCCGGCGAAGTCAGCGCCGACGGCCCGAACAGCGTCCACCGCTAGCTTTCGGAGTTTAGGCGAAAGCTTAACTTCCGTCATCGTTCCACCTTGGTTGACGTTGCTCCGGAAATCACTAGGGTTGTAGCGTTCGACTGAGGTAATCACTTGGTGTCCAACGACATTGACACGGAAATCACGGCCATAAGCTTCCTTAATATATTCTTGGACCAGTAACGGGTTTTTCCCAACTTTACCAAGCAGCGTTTTAAATTCTTCCTCAGAGTTCACGAGATAGACCTGTTCGCCAAAAGAGCCAAAGCGTTCTTTGACGACGAACGGATAAGGTAAGTGGGCAATCATCGTTTTGACTTCGTCATAATAATTCAAAACGTTGATGTTGAAGGTATAAGGCAAGATGATGGTTTTTGGGGTAGGAATCGAGAAGTTCCGGAAAGCTAAATAGGTCAAGGCCTTGTCATCGCAGGTCATGACGCTTTCCTTGGAATTGAAAACGGGGATGCGTAAATCATTCTCGAGATACGTCGAGATATGGATGTCTTTATCCCAGAAGACGGCAAAGGCAAAAGCGCTGGGGTGTTCAGCGGTATAATCGACGATTTGTGAATTTGGGAGCGCCATTAAATTCACATTAAATTTTTTAAAGGCTTCAACGAACGCATTGATTTGCGCTTGCCCTTTTTCGTTATGTTGGGTGATGTTATAAACCAGTAAAGCTTGAATGCCCACGGTAATCCCCTGCCTGTCTATTATATTGTAAGGTATGTGGGGAATAATTCAATAAATATTGCTTAGGAGACTAGGTCAAAAACCGTTTTTAAATCGAAAAAAGCGACCGAAAGGCCGCCTTAGTAACTGATTGAACTGAAAAGACCGTTAGTCACCGTAATTCGAGCCAGTGTTTTTATCTTGTATGAAGATTTTTAGCGGGTTCGTGACATCGGTAATCTCAAGTAAAATATAGTCGGTTTTATGAATAAGAGGGTGTTCGTCATCCGCGGTAAAGATGACCCGTCTATGAACTTTGACGAGGCGCATCATTTCGTTTAGAATTAATTGATACTTCTCGGGATGATGCATTTGATACCCTCGCAGTTGGGTGTAAAAAGCCGGTTCAATATAGAAAAGACCGCCCTCAGAGGTTCGGTAAAGGACGCTAAAAGGGTTACTTGGATCGTGGACTTCAATTACGTCTGGCCATTCCGTGGAGCTCATTAAAATCACCTTTACTAATATTATTCTAAAGAGTATGCTAATACAAATGAAAGGAGGAAAACTATGAAAGGTAACAAAATTAAAGTAGTCATTACCGATATCGACCAGACGTTATTCTCGCATCAGAGCAAATCTGTGCCCGAAAGCGCAGTCAAAGCCATTGCCACGCTTCAAGCGAAAGGCATTAAGGTTTTCTTGTGCTCCGGCCGTAACCAATATCTCATTGGCAAGTCCGGCGTCTTGAATTTTATTAAGCCCGACGGCGCGATCACCATGAACGGTGCCAACGTCATCATCGACGGCAAAATCATCTACCGTTATCCGCTTCCCGAATCGGAAGTCGATATGCTGATCAAATTCTCGAAACGTCTTAAGTTCGGTCTTACTTTAATCGAAGAGAATGAAGGACACATCAACTATGTTGATGATCGTGTCATCTCGGCCCACGATAAATATGGAACGCGGTTCCCGCAACCCCGTGCTTATCCAGACCATTATGACCGTGTGGTCTACCAAGCCATCGCGTTCTGCGACGAACTCGACGAATCACTGTTTCTCCCGCACCTCAAGCTTTGCAAGAGTGCCCGCTGGGACGAATACGCCGTCGATATCATGCCAAAAGATTCCGATAAATCAAAAGGCATCTTAGCCGTCTGCGAATACTATGGATGGGGACCTGAAAACGTCATGTGTTTGGGCGATGCCCTGAATGACGTGGAAATGCTCTCTATTGCCGGCATCTCGGTTGCGATGGGTAACGCTAAAAGCGAAGCCAAAGCAATCTCGGACTATGTCACAGACGACATAGACAAAGATGGTTGGGCGAATGCGATCAAGCATTTTGGTCTCATCGATTAATTGTAAGTGCAACGTGGTTGCACTTTTTTTGTGGAAAAAAACGCCTAAAGTGTCTAATATATATAGTGGATTAGAGGAAATTAGAAATGATTAAAATTGAAAACGTCTGCAAGACCTATGGCAAGGACTTCGTCGCCGTAGATCATATCAACTTAGAAATCAAAGACGGTGAAATCTTTGGCTTTTTAGGCCCGAACGGCGCTGGCAAGACCACCACTTTAAAAATGATCACCGGAATCACCAACATCACCAGTGGGGAAATCTTCATCAACGGTAAATCCATTAAAACCGACGATATCGCGGCGAAACGCGAATTCGGATTTGTGCCGGATAGCCCCGATGTGTTGCTCCGTTTAAAGGGTATCGAATACCTTAATTTCATCGCTTCTATATATGGCGTCAGCAAAGAAGCGCGCGAAAAAAAGATTAAAGAATTAGCCGCACGGTTTGAAATGACCGACGCGCTTAATGATAAAATCCAAAATTATTCCCATGGCATGCGCCAAAAAATGCTCGTCATCGGCGTTTTGCTTCATAATCCGGCGGTTTGGATCCTCGATGAACCTCTCACCGGTTTAGACCCAAAATCTTCGTTTACGTTAAAAGAGATGATGCGCGAACACGCCCGTAACGGCAAAACCGTGTTCTTCTCCACTCACGTCTTGGAAGTGGCAGAAAAACTCTGCGATCGTATCGCGATTATCGATAAAGGCAAAATCATTTTCGTCGGGACCATGGATGAACTCAAGAAACATTCCGCCAGTGTCCAATCGCTCGAATCGCTTTTCCTGGAATTGACCGACCATGAGTAGGATGTTTCTAATCACGAAGACAATGCTGAAGAATTCGTATAATTTTTCGGGTGCTTTTACGTTTGGAAAGAAAAAAGCCAAACGTGAAGAAAAGACGTCCCCAGGAAAACGGATTGCTATCGGTATTTTGATGGCATTCATTTTTGCGAGTTTCTTCTTCTCGATGTTTATGACCGGATGGTCCATCTTCAGTGTCGCTCACCAAGGGCTTTTTATGCCGGAAGCCCTCACTGCGATTATCCCAATTCTGATTGCCTTAATCTTCGTTTTCACCATGACTTTGGTGATTTCGATTTTCTTTTTATCAAATGACACGAATGTCTATTTGCCTTTACCGATTAAACCGGAAGAGATATTCTTTGGACGGTTACTCGTCGCCAGCATTGATGCTTTCTTGATAGAAATCGCCTTTGTTCTCCCCTTCATCGTCAGTTACGATGTCGTGGTTCAACCTGGATTACTCATTTATCTGAACGAACTGATTTTCGTCTTGGTAATTCCATTTATTCCTCTTTCGATTACCTTCTTAATCGCCATCATCATCGGCAGAGTCTTTAACATTGGCCGGCACAAAGAAGCCTTCTCGACGATCATGATGATCTTCTCGGTCGGAACGATTTTAGTCGGCGAATTTAGTCTCACTGCGATTAACTCCGGTGCTGGTACAGGCGAAACCGAAACCGATTATATTCTTCGCACCCGCGAGGCGTTTGCCGCCATCGCCGAAAAACTCCGTTCGCTTGATTTTCTCATGCAGTTCCCGCGAAATGGATTATTGAACAATTCCTTGGTTGGTACGCTGAATATGTTAGCGTTCGCCGGTATTTCCGCTGCTTTGGTTGTCGTTGCTTCACTCGCCGCAAAATGGTTTTATCTCAAGACTTTAGTCGGTGGCGACGAACACGTCGCGCACCGTAAAAAAGTCGATGTCGATAAAGCGATGAAATCGGAATTCAAAAATGACAAACCCTATTTCAGCGTTCTCAAAGCGGAATGGCGTGGAATCGTCCGTTCCCCCACTTACGTCTTTAACTTATTGACCCCACCGATTCTCATTGTCGTCATCACCATCTTCTCGCTTTATGGCGGCATGTCGGCTTCCGAAGGCACGAGCGAAACCTTTAGTTTTGCGTCCCTTATTGCGCTTATCGCCCCCTTCTTCAGTTTCAACTTTGGGGCAATCGTTTTCTTCATTGGCGCCGGAACCATGTTTATCGCTGCGATGACGATGATCAGTTCAACCGCGATTTCCCGTGAAGGCAAGAACGCTTACCTGATGAAAACGTGGCCGGTGAAGCCCATTGTTCAATTACGTGCCAAAATCACGATAGGAACCACAATCACCGCCTTTCTACTATTTGCCGCGGCCATTATCGTTGGTGTCATAGGGAAGTTGAATCCTTTGATTTTAGTCCTAATTTTCATTCCCATCGTCATCTTGCTCATCATCGCCAACTACTTGATGATTCTCGTGGATTTAATCCACCCCTTCATCGAATGGGATAACGAAACCGCGGCCGTCAAGCAAAACAAAAACGGCTTGTTTGGGATGCTCCTCTGCTTTGGCTTTGCGATTGTCTTATTCTTCGTTGGCCTTGGCGTCACATACCTTGGATTAAATATTATTTGGTCCTTTATTATTCTTGTCGCCATCTCGTGCGGAACGCTCTTTCTGCTCGAACGCGGCATCAAGAAAAAAGGATCCGCTATTTTCAATGGGATCCAATAAGTTACTTGTGGTAGGTCTCGTGACGATTGATTTTAAAACTACGATATATTTGCTCTAGAAGAATAATTCTTGTCATCGGATGGGTGAACGTCAACTGGCTTAACGAAAGCCGTTCGCTCGCCCGTTTTTTTATCTCGGGACTCAAACCTAAGGAACCTCCGATAACGAAGGTAATTGACGAGTCACCTTTGATAAAGAGTTTTTCTAAGTGTTCAGCGAAGGCGACACTCTCGAACTCTGGGGCATTTAAATCAAGCGCGACGACATAATCACCACCTTTGATTTTGGCGAGGAGGTTTTGACCTTCTTTTTCTTTAGCGATGGTTTCTTCTTTTTCACTGGCGTTCTGCGGGATTTTTGCTTCATCGACCTCAATGATTTCGAGCATGATAAAACCAGAGAGGCGTTTCGCGTATTCAGCGACGGCGTCTTTCCAGAACGGTTCTTTGATTTTGCCGACAGCGAGGATTTTGACTTTCATGTTATTCCTCGAAGTTGCCACCGACGACGAGGTCGTGTTGGCTGGCAGCGTGAATGTGGATGCGGTCACAGTCAACATGACGTTTTCTAAAGATGCGGAGGTAGGCAGAAAGCGCCACTTCCGGGGTATTCGCTTCTTCGCTCAAGTGGGCAAGCACGATTTCTCGGGTTTTAGCGCCCAGCATCTCAGCGACATACATCGCCGAATCTTCGTTGGAAAGATGGCCATAGTCTCCTAAAATCCTTTGGATTAGATCGTAAGGACGATTGGTTTTTAAAAGCATCTTGATATTGTGGTTACTTTCAATGATATAGTAGTCCGAGTTTTTCATGTAGACGATATTGCGTTCGCTAATATAACCAGTGTCGGTCATATAAACGAGTTTTTCTTCGTCGGTTTCAAAGACAAAACCAATCGGGTTGGTCGCGTCATGGCTGGTGGGCAAGACCGTGATGCGAAACCCGTTGATAGCGTAGGTTTGAAATGGTTCCAGCTCATGTCCGTCCACCACTTCGCAGGTACCTTTAGCGGCATAACGAAGTTCTAAGGGAAAGAAACCCATCCCGGAGATGTGATCGGAGTGTTCGTGCGTGAAAAAGATAGCGGAAATATCCTCAACCTTATAAGGGGTTGCGGCCATTCCTTCTTTTAATCGTTTAAGAGTTATCCCCATATCAATCAGGACGACATGTCCATGGTCGGCCACCAAAGTGGCGTTTCCTTTGGAACCGCTGGCGAAAATATAAAATTTCATGGATTAATCTTCGATATCCTGGACGCCACCGCTTTGCCGAATCTTGGCAAGCTGGACTTCGTATTCTTCGCTCGGGGTATCAAAACGGCCATAACCCTTGAAGAATAATAAAGGGACAGTCCCAGTTTTTCCGTTACGGTTTTTGGCAATGATGACTTCCACCAAAGAAGCGTCCGCGTCGGCTTTTTTATTCAGTTCGCGTTCTTCGAAGGCGGCTGCAGCCGCCTTCTTTTCTTCTTCAGGGGATTTACGCTTGGTTCCCATTTGGGCACCAGTGGATTCGTAATAGTCTTTCCGGAACATGAGCATAACTTGGTCGGCGTCTTGTTCGATAGAACCGGATTCGCGTAAGTCGCTGAGCATCGGGCGTTTGCCTTCACGTTTATCGACTTCACGGGAGAGTTGGCTGACGACGAGTATCGGGACTTTAAGTTCACGGGCCAGCTCTTTCAGTTCACGCGAAATTTCGCTGACTTCGACTTGCCGTGATTCAACTTTTTTATTACCCGTGGTAATTAGGCCAATATAGTCGACGACAATGAGCCCGAGGTCCGGGTTCGCCGTTTTCAGTTTACGGGCTTTAGCGATGATATCGAGGAGCTTAATGCCTGGAGTATCATCGATGTACATCTTGGTGTCACCGACAGTCTTTAAGGCTTCGCCGAGCGCTAAACGGTCTTTGCCCGTTAAGTATCCGGTTTGGATGAGGTCAAGGTTGACACAGGAAACGGTCGCGATTAAGCGTTTGATTAAGGCTTCCGCGGGCATTTCCAAAGAGAAAATGGCGACCGGCCGGTCGGCTTTGCGTGAAGCGTTAAAAGCGATGTTGATGGCAAGTGCGGTTTTTCCAACAGAAGGACGGGCAGCAAGGATAATCATTTCGCCCCGTTGGAAACCGTGTGTCAGTAAGTTCAATTTCTTGTAGCCGGTGGTAATGCCGGTGACGCCGTCTTCGGCGGATTTGGCTTGGGTTCTCATGTCTTCTTCGACGCGCAAAGCGATTTCTTTGGAACTCAAAAAGGTAGAAATACGGCGGTTTTCCGCGACTTTAGCGATGCGGGCTTCGGCGATAGCGACAAAGTCGCTCGGATCGTCCACTTCTTCGTCATTGTACTTGCTGGCGATGTCGGTCATCGTCAGTAAAAGATTACGGAGGACCGCTTGGTCTTTGATGATTTTAATGTAGTATTCAAGGTTGGAAAACGAAATAGCGGTTTGCGTCAGTTCAAGTAAGTAATTGACGCCGCCGATGCTGTCTAATTCTTTGAGGTTAAGGAGTTCTTCGGTGACGGTCTGGACATCGACCGGAATCCGACGGTCCTGAACGTTTTTGATCGCGCGGAAAACAATTTGGTTTGCGCGGTTACCAAAATAGAATTCTTCTTCGGTTAAGGAACCGAGCGAGTCGCTCAGAGCTTCTGGAGAAATCAGCATGGCGCCGAGAACAGCTTTTTCGGCGTTGACGTTATTTGGTAGTGATCGGGCCATAAGTTCGCCTACACTTTCTCGCTGACATGAACGTTGACAATGCCAACGACACCTTTATCGAGTTCAATCTTTAAACGGGTAAATCCAATCGCGTTAACGGCGTAGTGATCGATGAATTTGCGTTTATCCAGCACGATACCGTATTTGGCTTCCATCTCTTCGACGATTTGTTTGGGAGAAATGCTGCCAAACATCCGACCGTCTTTGCCGACTTTACCTACAAATTCAAGGGTAATCGAAGCCAGATTTAAGGCTAAGGCTTCGGCGTCTTTCCGTTTATTGAGAATCGCGGTCTTCGCATCCAGGTTTTGCTGGTCGCGGATTTCAATGGCTTTCTCGGTGAGGGGGACAGCGAGTTTTCGAGGGATCAGAAAGTTCGCCCCATAGCCATCGCTGACATTGACGACTTGGTCTTTCTTACCGACATTTTTAACATCTTGGAGAAGGATGAGCTTCATAAAAATACCTCGCTATTCTTTCTTGGGTCCGTTTTTATTGCTGGCTTCCGACAAATAAGTATCGAGCACTTCGACTAATTTCTTACGTACTTCATCGATGTTTGTGTTGTTAAAAGCTGCTGCGGCTTGACTGAAACGACCGCCGCCACCGAGTTTTTCAGTAATCAGTTGCACATTGACGCTACCGTCGCTACGAGCGGAAAGACGGGTTTCTTTTTCACCGGTATTGCCGATAACGAAGGAACAAGTCACACCTTTGATTTGCATGTTTTTATTGGCCACTTTCGCTAAAGTCGAACGGTCCACAAAGTCTTTCGGGTCGCTGCGGGAAATGACGACGCCATAATAAGGGGTTTCGGAAGAAGCCATAATCTTGTTGACCAAGACTTGTTCTTCATATTCATCCTTAAGGAAGTCATCGGCTTGCGTGTTGTTGGCGCCGAATTCTTTTAGGATCATGGAAGCTTCAAACGTCCGCATACCGGCGGTCGTCGTTCTAAAATAGTTGGAATCGAGGAAGATTCCGGAAAGCATTATAGTAGCGTAGTTCGGCGGGATGACCATCTTCTGGTTGCTTGAAGAATAGTGAATCAATTCAGTGACAAGTTCAGAGGCTGAAGACGCACTCGGTTCAAGATAACTGAAAACCGGGGATTCAACGAATTCATCTTCGCGGCGGTGGTGATCGATGACCACCACTTTATTGGCTTCTTCAAGTAAACGCGGATACATCGTCATCGAGGGTTTATGGACGTCGCAGATGACGACTAAGGTGTTGGCTTTCAGTTTGCTTAAACAGTCGTGCGGGGCAATGGTGATTTTTGCCATTTCTTCTTTGGAGAACATGGTGGTCAGGGCACCCCGAGTTTTTCTTTCGGTCAATTTCGAATCATAGACAATGACCGCAGGTTTTTCGATTGAATCCGCCATCGCTTTAACGCCTAAACAAGCGCCTAAGGCATCCATGTCCATGTCGGTATGGGCCATAATCAAAACGTTGGATGAGTTCTTCATTAATCCGACGAGCGTATCGGCTAAAACACGGACTTTAACCTTGTTACGTTTTTCTTGAGCTTCCGTTTTTCCGCCATAGAAAGCGAGGTCTTCGCCGAACCGGCTGACGACGACTTGGTCACCACCGCGCGACATGGCAATGTCGATGGCGTTGGTCGCGAGTTCGTTTAATCGGACGATATCTTGGATGTTGTGGGCAAAGCCCATCGACAAAGTAAGTGGCGTTTCGTTGGCAACACCTATGACGCGGACCTTATCCAGCAATGAGAATCCGTCGGCCTTCATTTTGCTGAAGGACTCATAATTGCATAAGGCAAAATACGCATCGTTTTTAGTGCGGCGGATTAGCATGCCAAACTGCTTGGCATACTCAAAGATGGCGTTACGGATGTTGAGAACAATATCGTTATTGTCTTCCACGTTGATGCTGACATCAGCGTAGTTGTCGATCATGATGACGCCGATGACGGGGGCTTGCGCCTGCAAATCATTGTAATAATGCTCGGCATCGGTAATATCCTTGAAAATGTATAAGAGCGCATCCGGAAGATATTTCACTTCGTAGTTGCGGTTATTGATTTCGATTTTAACGGTTTTTTCTTCTTCGGTATCGACGAGTTCGCGGAGTTTTGGTTGCCAATCTAAGATGTTGGAATCGAGGATGTTGATTTGTCTTTGGGCAAAGAGTTCGTTGCTCCATAAAACAACATTGTTTTCGTCAACGACGACTAAGCCGATCATGCCAAAGTTATAGGCTTCTTGGACATCAGAGCCAATAATCTCGGCGGCCCTTAAATCGGTCTTTTGTCGGACATGGGAAATACGGGCAATCGAAACCCAAACGAAGATAACGTCAACGACTGTCACACCGGAAACAGCCAGCACTAAGATTTCATAGTTGATGTAGGTCCGGAATCCGAAAATATCCCATGTATAAAAAACGGCAACTGCCGCGATGAGCACTAACTGAATAAAAATCAGCAAAATCATATTGAAACGGATGCGGCGTAAGTCTTTGGTCATGCCAGTCACCTCAGCTTATTTTTAATTATACATTAAAAGTCTTATTTTCTATTCGAGAATCGACAATTCGTCTGGGTCTGAAATTTCAAAAGTCGCATATAATGCGACGCCATTTTTAGTTGCGCATCATCAAATGGTCTTGGAGTTTGAATAAGGAATCAGCAAGGCCAACGAAGAAGATGATTGGGAAAAGGATAATCGCGGATAATGCGGCGACGCTATAAAGACCAGGTCGTCCGATGCTTCGGAAATAGAGGGCGGATAAAGCCAGGCCCTCGAAAATATAAACGATAAAAAGCGTGAAGCAAAGGTTGATGCCGACGATCAAAAGAATCTTCCAAAAACCTTGTAAGTCTAGGTATCTTCCGATAAAAATCAAAGTCACCACTGCAATCGGGACAAAGATGAATGAAACGACCTGAGGAATCATGACTTTGAATCCGTGGAAAACGCCAAGTTTGTCGATTTTGGCAACGCGCGTAGCAAGGAAAATCGTGAGGATGTGCATCACGAGACCTTCCATCAAACTGATGGTCACGATAATGGCGGGGATGAGCCCGATAGCTAAGGCTTCAAAGAGCGCACCAAACGAGGCGCCGAGGTTGAGGAAGGAAAGAGCGTTTACAATTGTCCTGACAATCGCTGCAGTATCATCAATAATCGAGATGCCAAATAGTACTTGGGAGAAGACGACCATCGTGAGAACATTGACGACGAAAGTGCCCAGCACCGCGAGTGATATTTTGACCGCGGAACTAAATCCTCTCTCAACGAAAAATCCGTACAAAACCCCAAGCAAACAGGCTGGCATAACGAACAGAAGTCCGTGAAGCGGTTCGTGAATGATCATCGACATAAGGCCGATGGCAAAGGCCGGAATCAGCGATTTTTTGGCTCCATGGATCAAAGCATAAAGCGCAATCGGGGCAGGCAGGACGAAAAAGAAGGACTCTTCGAGTTCAAGTCCAGTCCATTGGCTTAAAAGAAGCAAGACAATCACAATAGCGGAAATCATTGCCGCGTCCGTGATGTAGCGGACTTTCTTCATGGCGCTCCCCTTTCTTAAAAAAGAAAATAAAAGCCCCCTGCTCGGAGGCTTTTTTCGATTTAATTAATCGATGCTGTAGGGCAGTAAAGCCATAAAGCGGGCGTTCTTGATAGCAACCGCTAATTCACGTTGGTGTTTGGCGCAGGTGCCAGTAACACGACGAGGCGTGATTTTGCCGTTCGGACTAATAAAACGTTTCATTAATTCCACGTCTTTATAGTCGATGTATTTGGTGTTGCCTTTCGTGAAGTAACAAACCTTTTTACGAGGTCTGATTTTTTTGAATCCCATGTGTATTTCGACCTTTCTTTATTAAAATGGCAAGTCATCATCGACGATGTCGATAGATGATAAATTTTTGCTGGTTTCTGGTGCCGGCTCACTAGGTGGGAAGCTGGCAGATTCGGATTCGGGGGCATTGGCGCCTTTCGGTTCAAGGAACTGAACGGAGTCACAGACGACTTCCACGATGGAAACCTTCTTGCCTTCCTTGGAATCATAACTACGTTGATTTAAGCGCCCGTCGATACCGACAAGGGAACCTTTGCGAGTGAATTTGGCGACGTTGTCCGCGGTTTGGCTCCAGACGGTGCAGGGAATAAAGCTTGCGCTTTTCTCTCCGCCGGCTTTAACCCGGTTGTCCACGGCGATGGTGAAGGAAGCAACGGACATTCCACTAGTAGTTCTTCTTAATTCCGGATCGCGAGTAAGACGTCCAACTAAAACTACACGGTTAATCATTTAAGATAATCCCCCTTTTAGTCTTGGTCAACGACGATAAGATGACGAAGCACATGAGCGTTTATTTTCGCCAAGCGATCAAATTCGTGAATCGCTTTTGGTTCTGAACTAATTTTCAGCACTGCGTAGAAGCCCTTGAGTTCATCCTTGATTGGATAAGCCAAGTCGCGAATTCCCCATTCCTTAACATCACGGATCGTCGCACCATTATCGGTGAGCGTCGCGTGGAGTTTAGCAATGGCTTCTTTTCGTGCTTCTTCTTCGAGTGTTGCTTTCAGAATATACATGATTTCGTACTTTTGCATGAGTACACCTCCCTTTGGTCATTCTGGCTACCATCAATGTGATAGCAGAGAGTAAAATGTATAGCCTTCACGCTATACGTCCTAAAGTATAATATACATATACTCTTTTGTAAAGAATTTAAGCACGGGCGGGCACACATGTTGTCGTTGATTTTTTGACCTCGAAAATATAGTAGCCACCGCTTTTTCGTTTTTGTCCCCAAAACAAAAAAATGGAAGGGCTAGCCTTCCATTAGCGGAACATTTTTAGCGGTCACGCATACATGGGAATAGGATGACTTCCCGAATGGAATGTGTATTGGTGAGTAGCATGATTAAACGGTCGATGCCGATGCCGATGCCTCCGGCGGGTGGCATGCCATATTCGAGGGCCTCGACAAAGTCGACGTCCATCTCGCTGGCTTCTGTATCGCCTAGGGCTTTAGCATCTAACTGACTGTCGAATCTTTCTTTTTGATCGATGGGGTTATTGAGTTCGGTAAAGGCGTTGGCGTATTCCGAGCCGTCAATAAATAGTTCAAAACGTTCGGTGAATCTGGCGTCTTTTGACTTTTTGGCCAATGGGCTGATTTCTAACGGATGCCCAAAGACGAAGGTCGGTTGGACAATGGTTTTTTCGCAGTATTTCTCGAAGAATTCGTTAATGACATAGCCCACGCTATTCTCATGTTTCTCAAGATGGATTTCGTGTTCTTTGGCAATCTTTTCGGCGGCTTCAAAAGTCATCGGGACCCAGAAGTCGATTCCAGTGACTTCTTTAATCAGATCGACCATGTGGATTTTCTTAAATGGCGCGCCGACATCAATGATTTTTTCGCCCCATGGAAGTTGAGTGGTTCCCACCGCATCAAGCGCGGCTTTACGAATCAAGTTCTCCGCAAGGTTTTGCATATCGATGATATCGCCATAAGCTTGGTAAGCTTCGACGGTCGTGAATTCAGGGTTGTGTTTGGAATCCATGCCTTCATTACGGAATAAACGCCCAATTTCATAAGCACGTTCTAAACCGCCGACAAGCAGTCTCTTTAAAGGCAACTCAGTCGCAATCCGTAGGTAGAAATCGCGGTCGAGGGTATTGTGATGCGTCACGAACGGACGGGCCGCGGCGCCGCCCAAAGTAGGTTGCAAAACCGAGGTCTCAAATTCAACAAATCCTTGACCATCAAGATAGTTTTGGATGCTCCGAATAATGCGCGGACGCAGTAAAGCAATTCTCCGGGCATCGTCGTTGACGATTAAATCTACATAACGGCGGCGGGCGCGTTCTTCAACGTCGACGAGGCCGTGGAATTTATCCGGGAGTGGACGAAGGGCTTTGGTTAAGTGCGTATATTTCTCGACACGGACAGTAAGTTCGCCGGTATGCGTCAGCATAACGCGGCCATATACACCGACAATATCGCCTAAATCTGCTAAATCAAATAGTTCATAGGTCAGGTCTCCGACAACATCTTTTTTGAGGTAGCATTGGATGGTACCGAATTTATCTTGCAGGTTGAAAAAACTTGCTTTTCCCATTCTCCGGACCGCCATAATGCGACCGGCAATCGAGACATAAACTTGAGCGGCATCCAGTTCTTCGTGTGTTTTGCCAAGACACTTTTCTTTGATCGTGGCGCTAGAATCCGTACGCTCGAATTTTTGGCCAAAAGGATCCACTCCTAATTGTTCGTATTTAGGTAGTTTCTCTCTTCTTATTTGTTCTTGTTCAGTTAAATCGTCTGCCATAAAATCACCTCAGTGCTAAATAATTATAGTTGATTTGCTTCATTATTGGTAGTAAAAGCAGTCAATGGAATCTCATCTAAAATGTTATACAAATCCTGTAATGTCACCATCTTTGTCGTTAAGGCGACTTTCACGGGTTTCATTCCGGGGTAACCAACAAGAAAATGCGTGGCAATGCCTTTGAGTTCGCGGATAGCGAGATTCTCGCCTTTGAGAGCCACTAATTTAACCGCCAGGCTTTTGATATAGCCAATCTGTTCGACTAAAGTGGCATCCGGTAAACGAACCCCGGTTTTAAGATAATCGTCGATTTGCGTGACTAATCTTGGGTTTCCAAGAGCGCCACGAGCAACCATGACGGCTTGCGCTTTCGTGATTTCTAGAGCGTTGATAGCGTCATCCAAAGTGAAGATATCACCGCTGATAACGAGTGGAACCGACATTTTATCTTGGAGATTTCTAAGGAGTTCGTAATTCGGTTTTCCGCTATAAATCTGTTTGGTAGTCCGCGCGTGGACGGCAATCATAGCGACACCGGCTTTTTCAAGGGCTGCGATCACTTCCATGACATTAATTGATGTCGAGTCCCAACCAATGCGGATTTTGGCGGTCACCGGTTTTGAGGAGGCGGTCACTACAGCTTTCATTGTTTCATAGAGAGCTTCTGGGCGCTTCAGCCAAGCCGAGCCGGCTCCCGTCTTTGTCACTTTTGGCATCGGGCATCCTAAGTTAATATCTAGAAAATCATAGACAAGATGCATAGATTCAATGATTTCGATGGCCTTAATGAGTGTGCTAGTCCGACCACCGAATAATTGAATGCCGATTGGTCTTTCTTGTTCGCTGGTCGCGAGGTAACGATAGGTTTCCTGATTATGGTAAACAAGCCCACAATCGCTGATCATTTCGGTATAGGTCAAAGCAACTCCAAAAGGTTTCAAAAATTCGCGATACGCTAAATTCGTGTATCCCGCCATTGGCGCCAAAACAACGCGCCCTTGGATTTTGACGTTGCCGATTTTCCACATAAAGAAAAAAGGAAAGGGTTAAGCCTTTCCTTCGCCATCCTTATCTGGTTTTTTATCGGCCGCAAGGTTATCGATTGGATATTTATCCTCGTCTTGGGGCAGTCCGGAACTCGCGAGGAGTTCTTTAATCTGTTCAGAGTTAATCGTTTCTTTTTCAAGAAGACGATTGGCGATAAGGGTCACTTCGTCTTTGTGCTTTAAGATTATTTTCTTGGCAAGTTCATGGGCTTCGTCAATAATCTTGCGAACTTCCTTGTCGATCTCAAAAGCGATTTGAGTCGAAAAGTTTTTTTGCGAAGAGGTATAGTCTCTTCCTAAGAAGACGTTGCCACTCTCGGATTCGTATTGAATCGGCCCAAGCGACGACATGCCGTATTCAGTCACCATCATTCTGGCAAGACGCGTCGCGATGCTGATGTCGTTCTGGGCGCCGGTCGAGATATCGCTGAAGAAAATTTCCTCAGATGTCCGCCCGCCTAAATAGCCAACGATACGGGCTAATAATTCTTTTTTGGTCAAAAGGAAACGGTCCTCATCTGGGCTCATCAAGACATGCCCGCCGGTATTTCCGCGAGGAACGATCGTTATTTTTTGGACTTTGTCAGAGTATTCCAACTTGAGGCCAATAATCGCGTGGCCGGCTTCGTGGAAAGCAATCGATTTGCGTTCGTGCTCGTTGAGAGCGCGTGACGTTTTGGCAGGTCCGCCAATGCGACGGTCAATAGCCTCATCGATTTCAACAATCGTCACCATTTCTTTGTCGCCGCGGACTGCTAAAATAGCGGCTTCATTAAGAATATTGGCGATATCTGCACCGGAAAATCCGACAGTGCGACGGGCTAAGTTATCAAAATCAATGTTCGGGTCAATATGTTTGTCGCGAGCGTGCACACGGAAAATGGCAGCCCGACCTTGGCGGTCTGGCAAACTCACAGTAATCGTACGATCAAAACGTCCTGCGCGTAGAAGTGCTGGATCGAGAACATCTTCGCGGTTAGTTGCCGCAATGACGATAATGCCGGAGTTGTCGACGAAACCATCCATCTCGACCAGCAGCGAGTTTAGCGTTTGCTCGCGTTCATCGTTGCCACCGCCCATGCCGGTACCACGTTGACGGCCGACAGCGTCGATTTCATCGATGAAAATTAAGCATGGCGCCGTTTGTTTGGCGCGTTTGAACATATCGCGGACACGACCAGCGCCGACGCCGACGAACATTTCAACAAAGTCGCTGCCGGAAATTGAATAGAAAGGTACGCCGGCTTCGCCAGCGACCGCTTTTGCAAGTAAAGTTTTGCCAGTTCCAGGCGGCCCAACAAGGAGAACGCCCTTGGGAAGTTTAGCGCCAAATTTCGAAAACTTTTTCGGTTCTTTTAAGTATTGAACGATTTCAATCATTTCGGCTTTTTCTTCATCGCATCCGGCCACATCATCAAATTTAACTTTGGATGTGTCTTCACGACGAGCGCGCGAGCGGTTAAATTCAAGGGCTTTAGTATTTGAACTATTAACGGAGGCACTCATTCTCGAAAAAAGGAAGATGAGTAGGACGGCACCGCCACCAATGATTAGGATGGTCGGTCCCCAAGACTGGAGCCAATTAGTTTCGAACGCATTGGCAGACGTCCAGATATCCGCAAAATAGTAAGTTCCAACATCGGTACCCGCACGAGTATTGAGTGTGTTGAAGACATCTTGAAGAAGTACTTCATTGCTGCTCTCAAAAGTGCAAGTGAAATAAACAGTAGTCTCGCCATCCTTATAGGAACCCGTGATGACAGTCACCGATTCTTTTTGGATGGTCGTCACTTCAGAAATTGGTGTATCAGTCAAGAACCCGACGATATCGGTTTGAGGAACCGTAATGGTGGTCGCTATCGTACGGAAGAAAACGAGCCAAATAAAAACGAGGATCGCAACCGCCATCAAAAGATAGGGTACGATGAATCCTAATATTCCGCTTTTTTTAGTTTTGTTGTTTGGATTGTCCATAAAAGCCTCCTATAAACCCCAATCACTATGCGTATACAACTGGTTAATGTGGTTTTTCGCAAGGTCCAGATAGATAAAAAGGAATTTTTGTCTAGCTTTCCGCCAGTCAATAGTTATTATACATGAAAAGGTACTATGTACCTAACGAAAAACTCATTTAACTTTGAAATTGGAACCAGGGGGAGAAACAAAGCCAGCGCTATAGCGTGGGACATAAATTGGCTTACCGGCGCAATTTACGATAATGGGCCACCGCTTTCGTAAATCCAAGGGCATTTTCCAATCGATAAAAAGCCGATTGATGCGTTTCGTGATTTTTCCCACCAGAATTTCGTCCCCGACTGCATATGTCCTAATGGTAATCGGGTAGTCGTTCGTACCCACATTTCGATTTTGAGAATCGTGAGTAAAATCTAGGGCGAAATATGGCGTGTCTAGTTTTCCCGGTCGAGAGAGTGTGTAGGTATAACCTTCATTAGTGGTTCGAGGCTGAATCTTGATTACCCCATAACTTTTGGAAAGCAGCCATTTGTGCCCTAAAGGAATCTCAATATTCGGTTTAGGAGATAAACAAATTTTACGAATCTCCTGGATGCTTGTTTTGCTTACCGGAAATGACGGGAGCGTTCGAGAAACGAAGGTATAGATGGCTAATCCAAAGTCATCGCCATTGAGCTCAACAATCTTTGAAATGGAAAGTTCATGATATGGCTCAAAAGAATCGTTTAATGCGGAGATGCGTTTCAAGAGTTCGATATTTTTATTTGCGATTTCGGAAAGTATATTTTCCCTTTGTTCGGAACTCATGGGTTGGACAACGTTGTGTCGGATTCGATTTCGAAGATAGTGGTCCGTGAGGTTGCTGGAGTCAATGGCAAAAGGAACATGATTTGCCTCACAATAGCTCTTCAAGCTCGCTTTGCTTTGAAGTAAGAGCGGGCGCAGAACATTCATTTCCATAAGCTTGGTTTCGTCTGCAATCCCATAGAGGAAGACGAGGTTTTTGCGGACTTTTTGGATTAAATAGGTTTCAATGAGATCATCTTCTTGATGAGCCACAAAAAGACCGTCGGCCTTGTTTTGTTCATATACGCTTTTAAAGAAACGATAACGGATCTCGCGAGCCCAAGCTTGAAAGTTTCCTTTCGTTTCAAGCCCCGCTGTATCAAGAACTTTTAATTCCAGATGGTTTGTATCACAGAAAGACTCAAGGCCTTTTTGTTCGGAATTACTTTCGGGACGTCGATGGTAATTGACGTGGCAAACAATGAGATGAAATTTATCTTTAACAAGCATATCCAAAAGCGCCATGGAGTCGGGGCCAAAGGAACACGCTAAGAGATAGGTTTTGGTTTTATCGTAGTTAAAATTCATTATGATCTCGCTTCGTCTTTAAGGATTTCATACATATCGGCAGCTTGTTCTTTCCGAGCGGATTCACCAATGGATAAAACCTTGGCACTAATTAGGTGCTTGCCAAGACGAAGGTCGATAATGTCGCCCACAACCACTTCGGACGAAGGTTTCGATTTACGTCCGTTGATTAAAATAGCGCCACCATCAACGATTTCTTTTGCGACTGTACGTCTTTTTACGAGACGGCTGACTTTCAAATATTTATCGATACGCATGATTCATTCCTCTTTTAGTATTTTATCACATATCATCGAATTAATTAGGATGTCTTGGGCTTTGAAGTGTCATAAACTCGGGCGATTTCCACAAGTAATTCTTCAAGATGCGTAAACCAATCGCCGCGTTTGAAAAGCCGAACTTTCAACTCCTTGTTCATATAAAACACTTTCACATATTGCATGAGCCCCATAATGGATTTGAAAAGGGTGTTTCCAATTCCATTAATCGCAGAGAAGTCTTGAGACATTTTCACTTCTATATATTCTGTGGTTTCACGTAAACTTTCAAAGGCTGGACCGGCAGAAATAAGGTCTATTTTCTTTTTCCGAATCAAACGTTCGACTTCTTCAGGAAGGCGGCCATAAATATCTCTAATACGCTTGTGGATTGCTGCGAGTTCTTCAAAGTTTTTAGTTGCTTCAATGTCCTGATACAACTCAATTTTATCGCCCTTTTCTGCATAAGTGCTTGGAATATAAGCATCAACGGACAACGTGTTTTGTGGGCGAACGGTTTCTGCCACTACGCCCGTTTTCTTTTCTTCAATCGCTTCGTTCAGCAACTTCAAATACATATCAATACCGACCGTATCAATAAAGCCGGCCTGCTCTGGTCCTAGGATGTCTCCGGCACCACGAATCATGAGATCCCGCTGCGCAATTTTATACCCACTGCCAAGTTCGGTAAAATCTTGAATCGCTTTCAATCGTTTGGCGGCAGTTTCGTTCATGACCTTACCCTCTTTATAGAGCAAATAGGCATAAGCGATGCGATTTCCCCGTCCAACTCGGCCTTTAATTTGATATAACTGAGACAGACCGAAGGTATCTGCGTTCTCAACAATGATCATGTTAGCGTTGGCAATATCAATTCCGTTTTCAATAATGGATGTGCAAACCAGAACGTTAATTTCTGCGTTATAAAATTTAAGCATAACGTCTTCGATTTCATTGCGGTCCATCCGTCCGTGAACAACGCCGACAATGGCGTTCTTGACCATGTGTTGAATTCGTCCTGCAACTTGCTCGATATTGCTGACTTGATTATGAAGATAGAAAACTTGTCCCATACGTCCTAATTCACGCTCAATGAGTTCTTTAATGACTGCTTCTTTGTATGGGATGACATAGGTTTGAATCGGCATGCGATTCATGGGGGCCGTCGTAATTTCGGAAAGTTGTCGAATGCCTAAAAGCGAAATTTGTAAAGTTCGTGGAATCGGCGTCGCAGATAAGGTCAAAACATCGATACTTGTTTTCATCTCTTTAATCCGCTCTTTTTGCTCAACGCCAAATCGTTGTTCTTCGTCTACGATAAGTAAGCCTAGATCCTTGAAAGCAACTTCTTTGCTAAGCAATCGATGTGTTCCTATAACAAAGTGTATTTTACCCTCACGAATTTCTTGGATATATTGTTTTTGTCGAGGCTCTGGTACTAAACGTGAAAGAATGGCAATGCGAACACCAAAGGAGGCGAAGCGTTCTGAAGCAATTTCATAATGCTGACGAGCGAGTAAAGTCGTCGGGCAAAGGAGCGCCACTTGTTTTCCATTAGAAATAGCCTTGAAAGCAGCTCGAAACGCCACTTCAGTTTTTCCAAAGCCAACGTCGCCGCAAAGGAGACGATCCATAGGAGTCGGCTTTTCCATATCCGCTTTGATTTCATTGAGGGAACGAAGTTGGTCAGGAGTAAGGTCGAATGGGAATTGTGCCTCAAATTCTTCTTGATAGGAGTCGTCAGGATTAAAGGCGATACCTTGAATTTTAGCGCGCTGAGCATAAAGTTCAATCAAACGATCCGCTAAGACGTTAACGCGTTCTTTAATTTTGCGTTTTGTCTTTTCCCATTCAGTGGAATTAAGCCGGTTAAGTTTTGGGGCAGCGCCTTCTTTTCCAATGAATTTACGGACAAGTTTAAATTGGGAAAGCGGTACGTACAAAACATCCGTCCCAGCATAGGCAATATGAAGAAAGTCTCGGTGAATTCCGTCTATTTCTAAAGTTTTAATATCTAAGAATTGACCAATACCGTTATATTCATGTACGACATAATCACCCGGTTCTAAATCTTCGTAAGACTTTAGGATGACTGCTTCTTTAAAGCGGTTTAAGAAGCGCGAAATACGACTGCGATAACCGAAGATTTCCTTGCTGGTCAGATAGATAATTTTCTCATCGACTAATTCGAAGCCTTCTTCGAGTGAGAGGAGCGTTAATGCTACCTTGGTTTTAGGAATCGTCATTCCTTCCACCATAGAGTAAATAATGACATTCTCATCAAGGATAGCTTTGACGGCATCGATTTGTTGTTTCGTTGACAACGCAATGATGATTTTTTCTGCCGTCCCAAGATAGGATTGAATAAGTCTCAATGAATTGGCAAGATTGTTGCTCGAGCCGATGATGGGACGAACTGAAAAAAGGATGTCGGTGTCTTTAGCGTAATGTTCGCTCGCAGAGAGTACATTTGAATGCGAACCAAAAACACGTCCGGGATCCTGATACATACTGAGGTGCGACATTAACTGTCCGCCTTCTAGTAATTCCGAAAAATAATTAAGGGCTTCCTCGGATAAAAGTTCTGATGATGCGTCAAATTGGGGTTTATTGCAAACAAGGGTGATCGTTTCATGAGTATAATCAAGTAAAGAATAATGATTATCCTCTGCAAAACCCATGTATTTGTAGATCGTTTGATGATAGTCCTTGGATGCAATCCGCTCGACATCAAGCATCGTTTTTGCTTTAAGGATTTCATATTTATACTCGCCAATCGTTTCTTTATCAACTGGCAGTTGGAGTTCAACTCGTTCCTTTAAATTCTGAACTTCCTTTTCTGAAAATAAAATATCACTCGCAGGCAAAATCGTAATTGACATAACCTTGCCAACCGAACTTTGGGTTGCAATATCAAAGTAACGAATGCTTTCAACTTGATCACCAAAGAATTCAATCCGGACTGGGGCAGACAGGTTGACTGAATAGATATCTAAAATATCGCCGCGAAGTGCAAACTGAAGGCTTTGATCAACTTTGTTGACATTTATATAGCCGCTTTCAATTAATGTCTTTCGAATCGTGCTGAATTTATATTCTTTGCCTACCGAAAACTCAATTGATTGACTATGAAAAAAGAGAGGATTAGGAAGGTAACGCATAACCCCTGCTGCATGAGTAATAAGAACGTGGGTTTGTTCGCTACGAAGTTCATTCATGACATAAATTCGTTGGGCAAGCATCTCTTTGCTTGTGGCAATCGATTCGGCGCGAAGGAGTTCGTCTACAGGAAAGAACAAACAGTTATCTTCACCAAGAAACCCAGCCATCAAATCGTAGAGCCTTTGGGCGTTATATAAGTTCGTTGTGACGAGTGTATAATTTTGTGGTTTTTTCTTATAAGCGGAAGCGACTAATAGAGCAATTCCTAGCGTATCGTCCACAACAAAACGTCCCTTTTTTTCAAGAAGGGAGGTAACGGCACGATTGTTTTCTAATAGATTAAATAGACTTTTCAATAATCCTCAACACCTTAATTGAATTTCGACATCGCATGATGAAAGCTGGTTTTCAGATAATCGACTATGGCTTCGACGGCTTTTGCCACCGCTTCATCTATAAGAGCTTGTTCCTCTGAGGACGGTTTGCCAAGGACATAATCAATGCCTTCACCAACTTGTGGTTCGCCGATACCGACGCGGATTCGCTTGATGTCCTGGGTTTTAAGCAATTCAATAATATTTTTCATGCCATTATGACCACCACTTGATCCAGATAATCGCAGGCGAACATGGCCGGGAACAATCGCCATATCGTCAAAGACGACAACGATCTCTGAAGGCAAAATCTTGAAATAAGAACAAATCGCTTGGACCGATTGACCGGAAAGATTCATAAAGGTTGAAGGTTTTAACAACAAGATATCCTCTTCACCCAACCTGGCACGACAATAAACGCCGCTGAAATCATCTTTGTCGATCATGACATTCAATTTGTCGGCAAGGGCGTCTAAAACTTTAAATCCGACGTTGTGTCGGCTTTTTGCATATCGGGCGCCGGGGTTGCCGAGACCAACAATTAATTTCATTGACTTTTATCCTCCGTGTAGATGTAATTATAACATAGAATAATAACCATTATTTTCAATAATGATTAGGGATGATTTGTTGCTATATTTGGGTATGGAGAAAAACACTGTGGGAAAAATGGGAACTAACATCGTTAAGCTATTAAAGGGCATCGCCATTGGCGTTGCCGTCATTATCCCAGGCGTGAGCGCGAGCACCTTGGCGGTTTTGCTTGGAATCTATGACGAGCTCCTCGATGCTTTTGGTGGTTTTAAGAAGCATTTTAAAAAATCGTTTTTAACCATTTTGCCACTCGGAATCGGCGCCATTATTGGCTTTATCGCCTTCTGGTATCCTCTTATCTGGATCATTGAAACAGAACCCATTCCTACAATGGCGGTTTTTGCCGGATTTATTCTTGGTGGTTTTCCAGGATTGTTTGAAAGAATCCGCGGGCGTTTTAAAACTTACCGAGTCCTCTTAATGATCGCGACAATGTTGATAGGAATCGCGATTGGAGCTTCCTCTGTTTTGTTCAAATTAGACACTTCATTTTTGTTCATTGGAATTAGTTTCTGGGGTTGCTTAAGTTTATTTTTGGTTGGATTACTTGTCGCATCCGCAATGTTTATCCCCGGCGTTTCAGGCACGATGTTGCTCATCGCCATGGGGTTCTGGGACCCAATATCCGGCTTTTTCCAAAACCTCATCGTCTTCTCGAGTGTCGGAATAAGTTTGCTCTATATCGGCTTTTTCCTTCTTGGTAACATCGTTGGTTTAGCGGCTTTTAGCCGACTGCTTACGCGTGCGCTCAGGAATCATAACGCCACCGTCAGTTTTGCGATTATCGGTTTCGTTTTTGGCTCTATCGTGTCTGCGTTTTATAACTACGACGTCATCGTCACTTACCAGGCTTATCAAAACACAAATATTGGAAATTATATCCTTGCATTCTTGCTCTTAATCGCTGGAATTTCACTTGGTTACATTTGGACTAGCCGCGAAAAAAAGAAACAGGCAAAAGATGTCGAAATTTAAGAAAAAACGGCTTTTTGTCTTTTTTCTTTTCTACTCTCATTCCATGCTTTAAGTTATAATTACAAAAGCAACTCGATTTACGGAGAAGAAACGAATGAAACTTAAAAACTATTTAATCTATTGCTTAAAAGGTTTTATCATCGGAATGGCGATTATTTTGCCTGGAATCAGTGGCGGCGCGGTTGCTGCTCTTCTCGGTGTTTACGACAAGATGATCGGTGCCGTTGCCGATATCGGAAAACACTTTAGATCTTCGATGAAAATTCTCTTGCCGATTTTCATTGGTTTGGTTTTCTCTGTCTCTCTATTTTTCCCGCTCGATATTCTTTTGAAAATCGCCCCCTTCCCCGTGATTGCTCTTTTCGTTGGCATGATGATGGGTGGAGTACCAGAATTGACCAAAAAACTTAAAGGCAAAATTACAGTAAAAAATATCCTGCTTGTCATTGCTGGATTTATCTTTTCGGCCTCCATTGGCGTTATCTCTGTATTTACCCTTGAACCAGCTGTGTTAACGAATATTGCGTTCCCGGGTTTGATGCTACTTTTCGTTGTCGGTTTTTGCGCGAGTACAACACTGGCGACTCCAGGAATATCGGGATCCATCACGCTGCTTGCGTTGGGCTATTATGTTCCTTTAGTTGTCATCGCAACACAACTTTTAAGTTTTCAAGCTGCGACCATGTTAAACAATCTTCTCGTTGCTTTTGCATTCGGTGTTGGCATGCTTGTAGGTTTCTTCCTCATTTCAAAATTCATGAAGTTCCTTCTTGGCAAATATCTTATTCCGACTTCGTTCGCTATCGTTGGAATCGTCCTCGGATCTTTTGTCTCTTCTTTCTATAATAATGAAACCGTTGCCCTCGCAACTGAAACTCCTAAATTTCTCTCGACGTGGCAGATAGTCGGAACCGTCTTGGCTTTGATTATCGGTTTTGCCACTACTTTGATTTTAGAAAAAATAGTCGAGAAGAAAAACGCTTTAAAAGCAAAGGAGATTTAACTTGTGGGATGGGAACTAGATTTTCTTAATTGGGTCAATCAAACGTTGCATGGCTGGCCGGTATTAAACCTTATTTTTCGTTATCTTACAATTTTAGGTGATGGCGGAATTGTGTGGTTTTTGCTGGGAATAATTCTTTCATGTATCAAGAAAACCCGAAGAATGGGATTAACTGTTCTTGCCGGGGTTATTGTCCTTGGAAGTCTAAATAATTACGTCATTAAATTATTGGTTGCCCGCCCACGTCCGTTCGACGTCGCCGGCGGAGAAGCGTTGAAGGTATTCGTACAAGAAACTTTCTCACCACTCATCACTATTGGTGGTACCCATTTGTTCGGAGCTCCAAAAGATTTGTCATTCATGAGTGGCCACACCGTTTCCAGCGTTGCCGCAGCGACTATCGTGTATTCATTTAATAAGAAGATTGGCATCCCGGTCATCGTTGTTGCTGTGTTAGTTCCACTCAGTCGTCTTTTCCTTGTTCTCCATTACCCGACAGATGTCATTGCTGGCGCCGTTTTTGCTGTTGCCGGTGGTCTTGGTATTGTCTGGGTCTCGAATATTATTGATAAAAAAATAAAGACTAAAAAGGCTTTGAAAACATCAAATAAAAGCACGAAAATAGTTTAATTCATTTTTAGACACAAACACTTTCATAATAAGTACATGCATTTATGTTGACTTTGATGCGTGATGTTTTATAATTACTTTCGTTGACTATTCGGTCAATGAAAAGGAGTTGTTTATAAAATGCCTAAAACCGCCGAGCAATTCCAAGAAATCAAAGATGAACGTCGCAATCGAATTTTGGTGACTTCATTGAGACTCTTTGCCGTTCGTGGTTATGACGCCACTACCATCAGCGATATCACCACCGCCGCTTCGTGCTCACATGGACTTTTTTATCATTATTTTTCTTCAAAAGAAGAAGTCTTCCAAGTCTTGATAGAAAACTCTCTTGAACAAGGTAGCCGTCCTGACTTGATCTCACGTTTTGACCATGAAAAAGATTCACCGACGTTGATTATGAAATCCGGTCTATCCTGGATTCTCGCCGAATTAGAAAAAAAAGATTCCGACTTTCCTTATTATCTCTATATATTTCTAAATATCCATTTTCAAAAAACCATTCCGGCACCGAGGAAAACACATCCTCAAAGAAAGCACCCCTTTCTTATGGTTCGCGATTTAGTTAAGCGCGGTCAGGAAATCGGAGAATTTGAAAAGGGCGACCCCAGTGAATACGCCATGATTATCTTTGCATTATTGCGCGGAATAACTTATGTCCGGGTCACCACGCCGCAAGAGTATCACGCTCCATCAGTCGACATATTGTTGAACTTATTTCTTAGAAAGGAGCGTTCATAAATGCTCAAATTAATGCGATATCTTAAGTCGGTTTGGTGGCAATTAATCATTGTTTTAACCTTATTGACTTTCCAAGCCTACTTACAACTTGAATTGCCGACAGAAATGTCGGCCATCACAAAGGTCGTTACTAGCGTCGACCCTATATATAGAAATTTGACCGACGGTACCTTGACTGCAGCCGGAATCAACGAAATCTGGCGAGTCGGTTTTATCATGATTGCGATTGCCGGCGCTATTGCTCTCATCGCTATCGTCGTTTCCTTGTTAAACTCTTATATCGCTGCCAATTTCGGAAAAAGAGTGAGAGCGGATATTTATAAGGCCGTTACTAATTATTCTCCAACCGAATTCGATAAAATCGGCACCGCGTCTTTAATTACGCGCACCACCAACGACGTTTCCCAAGTCCAGCAAGTCATTTTGATGGGCATTCGTATTATCGTTGTTTCGCCAGTTACGCTTGTCGTGGCCGTGCTCAAAACTTTACAAGCAAATGCGCAACTCGCGATTGTGCTTGCAATCGCCCTTCCAGTCGTCACAATCGTGGTTATCGTAACCTTTATCTTTGCGGCGCCTCTATTTGAAAAGATTCAAAGAGAAATCGACCGCGTCACCTTGGTTTTCCGTGAAGGTTTGACGGGTGTTCGCGTCATTCGCGCCTTCAATCAACAAAAGAAAGAAGCCAAGCGTTTTGACGATGCAAACAGCAGCATGACCGATATCACAATCAAGGTCGGCCGCACTGTTTCATTCGTCAGCCCAATTATTAGCATTATCATGGAGCTTACCTATTTAGGTATCTTCTTCTATGCCTTCGCCATCATGGATGGCACGCCGCTTTCGGCGCTTGACGGAAACGCCATCGGCACCACGATGGCCGTCGCTCAATATTCACAACAAATAATGATGTCGTTCATTATGTTTGCAATGATCTTTATTATGGTTCCGCGTGCAAGCGCAAGCGCTAAACGGATTAACGCCGTTTTGGAACTCAAACCGTCCGTTTTTGATTTGAAGCAAGCTGCTCCAGTGACTTCGGTCAAGGGTCAGGTTGAATTTAAAGATGTTACCTTTTCTTTCCCACAAGCTAACGCACCAACGCTACAACATATTAGTTTCACCGCGAAGCCGGGACAAATTACCGCCATCATCGGTTCAACCGGTAGCGGAAAATCAACAGTCATCAATCTAATCCCACGTTTCTACGATGCGACCGAAGGCCAGGTACTAGTCGATAACGTCGATGTTCGTGAATACACGCAACACGATTTACGCGATAAAATCGGCTTTGTGCCGCAACAAGCGCTCTTATTTACCGGAACCATCAAAGACAATTTACGTTTTGGAAAAGCCGATGCCACCGATGAAAATATTTGGGAAGCGACCGATGTTGCCCAAGCCACGCATTTCATTAGCAAAAATGCCGATAAACTCGATACCGTCGTCAGTCAAGGCGGTAAGAATTTCTCAGGTGGCCAAAAACAAAGATTGGCCATTGCCCGCGCTTTAGTTAAAAAACCAGAAATCTATATATTTGATGATGCTTTTAGCGCTCTCGACTTCAAGACGGACATTAAACTCCGTACAGCTTTAAGAGAGTATACAAAGCAATCTTCCGTGTTGATCGTTGCCCAACGCGTGACGACCATCATCGATGCCGACAATATTATTGTTTTAAACGATGGTAAAATCGTTGGTCAGGGTAAGCATAAGGATCTGCTTCTAAACTGCGATGTATACCGCGAAATCGTCTTCTCACAACTAGATCCCGACGAGATTAATAAGACCATGCTTCTGGGCAAACAAGCCCTAACTTCGGAAGGGGGCGACCAATAATGGCAAACACTACAACTTCAAAGCCAACCCCAGCCTCTCCCGCGCCAATTAAACGTCCTGGCGGTCCGATGATGGGTGGATCACGCTCTGTTGATAAACCCAAAAACTTCAAATCGACTTCTAAACGTCTGCTCGCTAATTTTAAACCGCTCATCTTAAAATTTGTGCTGGTAATTACGATTGTCATTATCTCGACGACGCTCATTATTATTTCGCCAGTCTTGATTCGTAACTTGCTCTCGGATATGACTGCTTTTATTGGGCACGACCCAACTTTCACGACGATTCAAATAAATTGGGAAGTCTTGTTCCAAAAGTTCGGGATTATCATGATTCTCTATACTGTTTCAGCCATTCTCACTTGGTTTGCCGACTGGATTGTTGTCAAGATCAGCGCCGAATACGCCTTCAATTTACGCAAGCAAATACAATCTAAACTCGATCGTTTGCCACTTAGTTATTTCGATAGCCAGACCTATGGCGAGATCATGAGCCGTGGAACGAATGATGTCGATACCATCGCGCGTTCTATGCAACAAATCATCACGCAGGTCATCTCCGGAATCGTAATGCTTATCGGCATTCTTATCGCCATGTTCGTTACCGATTGGCGTTTAGCGCTTGTCGCTGTCGCCACGCTTCCATTAATGATCATCGTTACAGTGATTATCGCGATGACCTCTCAAAAAGAGTTCGTCAAATATCAAACAAAACTCGGTATGTTGGATTCCCATATTGAAGAAACTTACGGTGGCTATAAACTTGTTAAACTCTTCAACCGTGAAGAGAAAGAAATCGCTACGTTCAAAGCCATCAATGACGATATGGAAAAGTCCGATCGTAAGTCACAATTCTTGTCGGGCGTCATTTTCCCGATGATCAGGTTTATTAACAACTTAGGGTTCGTCGGAATCAGCATCGTGGGCGGCGTTTTAAAAGCCGACAACGCCGCTGCTTCTCTTGCAAACATGGTTGCGTTTTTCATGTTTATCGCTTTATTCCAACAACCGTTCATGCAAATTGGCCAAATCAGCAACATTATTCAATCGACAGTAGCTGCGGCCGAACGCATTTTCGGAGTCTTGGATGAAAAAGAGTTTGTCCCAGATGAAGTTGATGCGATTCAGGTCGAAGACGGAATCCAAGGAAACGTTGATTTTGAAAACGTTTCGTTCTCCTATAAAGCTGAAACCCCATTAATCGAAAGCATGAATTTGCACATTAAGGCGGGCGAAAGCGTCGCCATCGTCGGACCGACCGGCGCCGGAAAAACCACTATCGTTAATCTCATTATGCGTTTCTATGAAATCAATGGTGGAACGATTAAGTTAGACGGCATCGATATTCGCCATTACTCACGCGCTGCTTTACGTGGATGCGTCGGCATGGTTTTGCAAGATACTTGGTTATTTAGCGGTTCGATTAAAGAAAATATCCGGTATGGCCGCGTGAACGCAACCGACGAGGATGTTATCGCCGCAGCCAAATCAGCCCATGCTCACCACTTTATTTCCACATTGCCTGAAGGATATGATTTCGTCTTAAACGAAGACGGCACCAACATCTCACAAGGACAACGTCAATTAATAACGATTGCCCGCGCGATTATTAGTCAACCCAAGATTCTCATTCTCGACGAAGCGACGAGCAGCGTTGATACGAGAACAGAATTGGCGATTCAAGATGCGATGGCAAAAATGATGACGAACCGGACGAGTTTCGTTATCGCCCACCGTTTGTCTACCATCAAAAACGCCAAACTCATCTTGGTCATGAACAAAGGCAAAATTATCGAAACGGGAACCCACCAACAACTCTTGGAGCTTAAAGGGTTCTATGCCGATTTGTACAATGCCCAATTCGCCGGGACCAATCCGTTGGCGCCAAAAGAAGTCTAAAGTTCTTAATATAAATGAGAAAGAGCGGTTTGCACCGCTCTTTTTTATTTGTTTATAAGCATCAAATCAATAAGCATTTCGTCGTCTGTCAATCCGGCGTGATGTGCTATATATCGTGAATGCGCTAGTTGACCGCCGATGAGGTAATCGAAGCAGGCTCGATCAATCGCAATGGCGAGATAATCTCCGATGAATCTTTTTACGACCGGATGGGCACGGCCTTCGCCAAACCATTCTTCTTTTAGTGCCTGGCGCTTCGTTTTAAGCAAAAATTCGCTTCCATAGTATTTCTTAAAGAGGCGGACAAACTCGCGCTTCCTACCCCGTTTAACAAAGAAAAATGCCGCGCGGGGTTCGTTAGAGAAAGGACGTAGCAGAGTATCGTAGAAGTCCGCGTGTTCTTCAACAGCGGTAAAATGAATGTCAACTAATCCATGATCAGCAAGAACAATGAATAACGTGTCAGGAAAAACGTGGGCAAGTTTTTCAACTCCGGCATTGATGTCTAGGATGGTTTTATGGACTTCCTCAGAGCCGACACCTGTCATATGAATGAGGCCATCTGGCTGGAGCCAATAAGCGTAAACAAACTTTTCTCCGTCAATACTTGATACTTCTCTTACTTTATCGAAAAAGTCCGGTAAATCACGCGCGGTTCCATTAGCGATAATCGAAGGCCATACGCTCGTGACACGCATTTTTGGGTTCTGTTTAGCAATCATCTGAAAGATGTCTTCATATGGGGCTACTTTGCGCATCTCATTTTCATTGGAAACCTTGCTTTTGGTTACGCTGTTTTCGTTCGTGAATACGTCAACGTTGCACCCAACGTTTTTAAAATATTGCGACCAACCAAGCCACCCGTTTTCAATTGGAAAACGTCCGCTCAATAATGAGGTGGTCGCTGCAACTGTGGTCGGTGGAAACGTCGAGGTAATTGTCGTGAAACGGTTATTTACAAGAATTGAGGATGAATCAAGGTGACGTTGGATTAGGGCTGTCCCGAGTCCATCAAACAACAGGACAACAATCTTGCTGTGCCGCGCTAAAATCTCATCGATTTCTTTGATGGTGGAGTGAAAGGGAGTGACTCCAAAACGATGTAGTAAAGAATTCGATAAATTAACGATTGAATGCCTATAATTTGGATGTGTGGTATTCATTCGTTAAAATCCCGGATTTTCTTGTACATCTTTTTAAGCTTTCCGTAAAGTTGGATATAAACTTCTTTGTACAAATAATTATAGCGATTGTGATTTTTGGAATCAGGCAAGAATGTAATTGAGCGATGGACCATGGCGTTAACAGCCTCATCATAAGATGGGAAGTCTCCGTGGGCAGTAAATGCTAAAATGGCCGTTCCAAGACTTGATGTTTCAAATGTTTGGACGCGCGAAACCGGAATTCCAAAGACATCGGCAGTGATTTGGCAGATGGCATCACTTTGGGAACCGCCACCAGAAACACGTATTTCTTTTACTTTGCGATGTTGCCGTTTTTCGATGCCCTCAAGGCCTTCTCGTAATCCGTAAGCAATGCCTTCAACGATCGCACGATATAAGTGCGTGTGCGTATGGAAATCGCTCCAGCCAATAATGGCGCCTTTTGCTTCAGGCCGCCGTAGACCGGGTCCCCAATAAGGTTGGAGAACAAGTCCTTGAGATCCCGGAGGTATTTTCATCATTGCCTTGTTTAAAACATCTTCAGTAGTCATTTTCAAAATAGCCGCTTCAGTTGATTCGGTTGTTCCAAATTCTTTTTTAAACCATGTAACCATCCAATATCCGCGGTAAATTTGAACTTCCATATTATAGAGATTTGGAATTGAGGCAGGATATGCTGGCAAAAATGGTTCTGGTTCGATATACTTGGAATTAGAAACTTCAATACTGGACGCGGTGCCGTATGAAATACTTGCCATGTCGCTGGTTATGCAACCAGTCCCGATAGTTTCAGAGCCTTTGTCGCTTCCGTTTGCGTAAATAGGCAAACCTTCAGGTAGACCTGTTTCAAGGTGGCATTGGTGTGTAATTTCGCCGAGTTTTTCGCCCGGTTTAACGAGTTGGCAAAGCAGTTTGGAAGGAATTTCAAAAATAGGTGCTTTTAATGCATTGTCTTTGTACCAAACGCCTTTTTTAAAATCGATTGGGTAGTGGCCCGCTTGGTTAGCTGAGCTATCAATGAGTTTTCCTGTTAACAAGAGTGTGAAGTAGGTTGAGACATTGATATAATGTGCAGTTTTGCTCCAATTTTCTGGTTCCTCATTCATAATCCAACGTGCAGCTGTGCGGCGACTATTCATTTTCACCGTTTCGCTTAATCCCGTTAGTGAGAAAATGATGTTCCGCAATAAACCATATTTTGTTTTTTTAAGCGCTTGTCGTTGATCAAGCCAGAGGATTGACGGGCGAACAACTTTTAGGTCCTTATCAAGTAGTACGGCTGTATCTCGAAAGGATGTGATGGCCATTGTAGTGACATCTAGCAATAAGTCAGGGTTTTTCTGAGATAATGCCTTGGTGACATGACACATCGCTTCCCAATAATAATGGGGGTTTTGCTCGGCATAACCGGGTTTGGACGAGAAGTATGGTGGTTCATAGACCTTTTTTTCTATAGCTAAGGAGTCACCCTTTTTATTAAAAATCATGGCACGAACGCTTTGCGTGCCGAAATCGATTGTCAAAGCCAATGGTTCATTATTCACAACCGTTCACTTCCTTTATGTTCATTCTAGCAAAATAAATCAGCAGTGGTAGAAAACTCTGCAAAAAATCATAGTTCGTTCTTTTCTCTGTTTTTTGACTGTTCAGAGCATCTTTTCTATATCGGTGGTTTTAATATCTATGATATTATTATCAATGTGAGTGTTCGTCCTCCATGCAGGGGCGGCCCACTTTAGGAGGAAATACAATGCAACAAGAGAAAAAGTATGTTTATCCCTTCGCTGAGGCTTACGGCCTAGGCAAAGAGCTTCTTGGTGGCAAAGGTGCTGGTTTAGCGGAAATGACGCACATTGGCGTCCCGATCCCGCAAGGTTTCACCATTACAACCGAGGCTTGCTCGCTTTATTATGAAAGCGGTAAGGTATTGCCTGATTATTTAGTCTCGGCAATCAAAAACGAAGTCAAAGGTATCGAGAAAATCACCGGAAAACACTTCGGTGGAAATCATAACCCGTTACTTGTCAGCGTTCGCTCCGGCGCTCGCGTGTCAATGCCTGGTATGATGGACACAATCTTGAACTTAGGTCTTAACGATGTCACTGTTGCCGCATTGGCAAGTGAAACTGGCAACGAACGCTTTGCGTTTGACTGCTACCGTCGTTTTATCTTAATGTTCACGAACATTGCTAAAGGCCACCCGCGTATTGAAATGGACAAAATGTTAGAATCCATTAAAGAACATAAGCATTATAAAGGCGACACGGATTTAACCGCCGATGACCTCAAAGGCCTCGTCGTTAAGTACAAAGCCCACTATAAAAAAGTATTCGGGGAAGATTTCCCGAGTGATCCGTACATTCAATTGATTGAAGCCGTTACCTCAGTTTTCCGTTCATGGGATAACCCACGGGCCAACGTCTATCGCAAGATGAATAACATTCCCTATTCTTGGGGAACTGCCGTTACCGTTCAATCCATGGCCTTTGGTAACAAGGGTGATACATCCGGTACTGGCGTTGCCTTCTCGCGTTCTCCGTCGACTGGTGAAAAGCAAGTATTCGCTGAATACTTACCAAACGCCCAGGGCGAAGACGTCGTTGCTGGCATCCGCACTCCGTTAGACATCGATTCACTCCGCAAAATTTTGCCGGAAGTGCACAAACAATTCCTAGATACCATCAAGTTGATGGAGACTCACTACAAAGACATGCAAGATATGGAATTCACCGTCGAAGACGGAAAACTCTACTTCCTGCAAACCAGAAATGGCAAGAGAACCGCCGCTGCTGCCCTCAAGATCGCTTGCGATTTAGTCGATGAAAAACTCATCACTGAAGAAGAAGCTGTCCTCCGTGTTGAAGCCAAATCTCTCGATAGTTTGCTCCACCCGAGTTTCGACCCGAAAGAATTAAAGAAATTGAAATCAATTGGTGAAGGTTTACCGGCTTCTCCAGGCGCGGCTACTGGCAAAATCGCCTTTACCGCTGCCGAAGCTCACAAGCGTCATGAAGCTGGCGAAAAGATTGTTCTCGTCCGCGCCGAAACTTCTCCAGAAGACATTGAAGGCATGGTCGCCGCCGAAGGCATTCTCACGATGCGCGGTGGTATGACGAGCCACGCCGCTGTCGTTGCTCGCGGCATGGGCAAATGCTGTGTCGTTGGTTGCAGCACTGTTGAAATCGACGAAGAAGCCCGTACCTTAAAGCTCAGTGGTAAGATTTATACCGATAAGGATATCATCTCGCTCGACGGTTCCACTGGATCCGTTTATGACGGCGATATTAAGAGAGTCGAAACCGCACTCACTGGTCAATTTGGCCGGTTGATGGCCTGGGCCGACAGCTATCGCACACTTCGCGTTCGCGCGAACGCCGATACTCCGAAAGATGCCGATCAAGCCGTTAAGTATGGCGCTGAAGGTATTGGACTATGCCGTACCGAACACATGTTCTTCGGCAAAGACCGCATCTTCAATATGAGAAAGATGATTTTGGCCGAGACAGTCGCCGAACGCGAAAAGGCGCTCGAAGACTTACTCCCATATCAACAAAGCGACTTCTATGGATTGTTCATGTCGATGAAAGACAAGAACGTTAACATCCGTCTGCTTGATCCACCTCTACATGAATTCTTACCGCAAGAAGAAGACAAAATCGAAGAGTTAGCCAAAGCGCTCAACTTATCGGTTGAACACGTGAAAAACCGTATCTCCTTCTTACACGAATTCAACCCAATGATGGGTCACCGTGGTTGCCGTCTTGACGTTTCCTATCCGGAAATCGGCAAGATGCAAACACGTGCCATTATCCGTGCGGCTCTCCAAGCTCAAAAAGACCTTGGTCATGCAGTCGTCCCGGAAATCATGGTACCGCTCGTTCTCGAAATCAGAGAATTCAAGTTCGTAAAGAACATTATTGTTGAAATCGCTGATGAAGAAATTAAGAAATCCGGTCAAGAACTCCACTACGAAGTTGGAACCATGATCGAAATTCCTCGCGCCGCTTTACTCGCTAGTGAAATTGCCACAGAAGCTAAATTCTTCAGCTTTGGCACTAACGACTTAACGCAAATGACGTTCGGGTTCAGCCGCGATGATGCTGGCAAGTTCTTGCCAGACTACTACGCGACGAAAATCTTCGAACAAGATCCGTTCCAAACCATTGACCAACGTGGTGTTGGCCGTCTCGTTAAGATGGCCGTTGTCGAAGGCCGCGCTGCCAACCCGACACTCCATGTCGGCGTTTGCGGTGAACATGGTGGCGACCCAGTCTCCATCGAATTCTTCCACAACGTCGGTCTTGACTACGTCTCCTGCTCACCGTTCCGTGTCCCAGTCGCTCGTTTAGCGGCTGCACAAGCGGCGATTAAAGCAAAAAGAGCCGCTGCCAAGAAATAAGCACCCTCAATAAACAGAGCACTTGCCTCGAAAGAGGTGGG
>Ga0209430_1000147_pt1 | contig 97364 bp, 95 predicted proteins | sample BarGraIncub1133A_FD_184504 | JGI IMG/M metagenome (GOLD analysis project Ga0209430, IMG submission 184504) | Arctic peat soil microbial communities from Barrow, Alaska - Barrow Graham LP Incubations 11-33A (SPAdes) (version 2) | ecosystem: Environmental > Terrestrial > Soil > Wetlands > Peat...
GGGCAGAGCCGCAAAATTTCGACTATTTGTCAAGTGTTTTTTATATGACTAGCAAATATAAAAATAGAACGTTTACATCTACTTTTATCGATGTAAACGTTCTATTTTGCTTAACTTAATGACATTGACTTGACAGGGGGCAGTTCAGTTTTAGGCAAGTTAGAAAGATGATTTTTTGTATTTATAAATTTCACAGCCCCATTTATCAAGAGATTCCAAAACAACGGTGAGTTTTTGACCAAATCCTGATAATTTATATTCTACTCTTGGTGGAATTTCATTGTATTGATGACGAATAACAAGACAGTCTTCTACAAGTTCTTTTAAATTTTTTGAGAGCATCAGACTGGATATGCCATCAACTTTCCTCTGTAGGTCATTAAATCGAATAACTCCATTTTGTGACATAGTCCAAAGGATTAATAGTTTCCATTTACCACCTATAGCTTTCAGCGCACATCCGATATAACAATCTTCCATAAAAACAACCTCCATTACTTATATAAATATTAGTAACTAAATATTTCTTGCGTACTTGTCAGTTTACATGTTACTGAATATAATTAAGTTAGTCAATAGATAATTGACTTGATTTAAGAAAACTTTGCATTAAAAGGAGAGATATGAGATGTCAAAGGTTGTTATTTTCAATGGTAGTCCACGAAAAAATGGGTATACTGCGAAATTGTTAGAACAAGTGGCAAAAGGAGCCAAATCTAAAGGTGCCGAGGTTATTGAATTTGATTTGAATGATTCTGGAATTCGTTATTGTCAAGGATGCTTCTATTGCCGTACACATGACGGTTGTGCTATTAAAGATTATTTACAGCCAATGTATGAGGCTATTAATGAGGCAGATGCTATTGTATTTGGTTCCCCAATCTATTATTACCAAATTACAGGTCAATCAAAAGTTTGGTTAGATCGCACATTTCCAATGCTTGGAGATATGATTGGAGATAAATTTATACCGAGACATCCAGGTAAAAAGTTAATAACGATATTTGCTCAAGCGAACCCAGATCCTAAAATACATGCAGAGGGCATTAACTTTGTTAATAATATTTTTGCACGTTATGGTTGGAATTTAGAGGATAGTATTCATTGCTGTGGAACTAGTGATCCTAATTTTGAAATCTCTGAAGAGTTATCTTTAAGAGCATTTAAGGATGGGGAAAATCTAGTTAGATAAACTTCTCGAAAAAACATTAAATATAAAATAAAAAGCGGTTTTATCTGCCAAGAACGGAAATGATCGCAAGGGATTCAGTATGGTTAAAATTGCGCATGCAGTTGAAAATATGCTACTTACTACAACAAAACTTGAACTTGGATCATGATTTGGATTAGACACGTCCGTTCTATTGCTAGTAAAAAAATCCTGCACCACTTATATTAGGTATGCAGGATTTATTCTATTTTTATCATGTTAATATCTTTAAAAATGTTACTTTGATGGACATGGCACCAATGTCACTTAAAAAACTGTTTACAAGTTTTAAAAAGCCAACAAATCCAGTCCCTGTAGGGCTTTACTGTCTGTTCCATGACATGCCATTTATAAGCCTAATATTCCATTACATGCCATTGTGAAAGATATGAAATATTCATTTGTATAAGTTCCAAGTCCATAAGTTACCTGACTTTCCAGCCCATCAATTCACTTCCATGACATGCTAATCTACATACGCAAATAGACATTAGTCAATAATTTGACGAATGTCTATTTTAAAACGTGAATCAAAATCACCCAGAACCTCTTAGGATGCCAATAATATGAGTAATAGAAATATATTTTACATTATTTATGCTCCTATTTTTCTAGCAATTATGCTATGCACCGCATGCTGGTGGGGTATACCTGCTGAGTCGCAGTCTATAATTTGCTCATCACACCGAAGTATCTCCCAATCATGATAATGCCTAGCCAAATCACCGGATAGATAGAAAAACTCGTCCTTTTCCCAGTCAGGCGCAACCTTGATAAACGGCTTTTCAACAAAAATCAAAAATGCATTAAGTCCACCAACGCACGTATGACGCTTGTATTTTTCAAAATGATTTTTTCGTTGATCCAGCGGCAAAAATTGAAGTGATCCATGAGAATAAATTACGTCATAAGAACTCTTTAGTTCATATCCGATCATATCAGTATGAAGAACATTAACCTCATAGCCTGACGACTGACTATACTGCCTGATTTTCTCTACGCCAGGAATTGAAATTTCCAACGCATCTACCTGAAAGCCGCATTTAGCAAAATAGACAGCATCCCGTCCTTCTCCGCTGCCAATATCTAATAAACACTTTTTGTGCTTATCATCTTGTATGATCTCTACAATTTGCTCAGCAAGCAAAGAATGCTGTAGCCCCCAATAATATTCTTCTTTTTTATATTCCCCATCATACGGGCTTGTTTTTTCCATTATACTACCTCCTGTCAGCAAACGATCAATTGATACCGCAAGTGTCTTCGCTAATAGCGGCAACAATGATGTATCTGGCAAAGCATTACCTTTCTCCCATTTGGAAATCGCTTGCGGGGTAACATTCAAAATGAAGCTGATTTGTTCTTGCGTATATCCTCCTTCTTTTCGTAATAATGCAATACGTTGCCCAATCTCGTTATTGTTAAGCATAGTTTTTCTTCCTTTTCAATACTATTCAGCGCTGATAATATCATTGTATCTTTGTCTGCTGTTAAAGTCTACCAAAGGGTAGTTGCAGACACATCCAGAAAATTCAACCAGGAGTTGAACTTTTACTATCAGACCTAGTAATTTTTGAAAAAATAAAACCTCAATCCCCGCATTGCGCAAAGATTGAGAGCACTTGTCGTCTTCACAATGATACGATTCTTTCCAACTACTCTTAAATGAAAAATGTTACTTTAACGGACATGGGCATTTAAAAAACTGTTTACAGCTCTTAAAAAGCCAACAAATTCAGCCACTTCGAAGCTTTATCATCTTTCCATGACGTATCATTTAACATTCCATTACATGCCACTGAAAGACGCCACTCATACCCCGAGTAAGCTCTGAGACCATAAGATATCTGACTTTACGCCTCTTTAGTCTTCGTCCATGACATGCTACGCTATTTAATCAAACTTAAAAATAGACATTAGTCAATAATTCGACTAATGTCTATTTCCTTTACCACAATGATAAATATGCCTATAAAATCACCCAGAATCCCAAAAAGCGCTTTATATTATACCATTAATTCAACGCACGCCCTTTATACACTGGCTATGCAAAAATATTATAGTTTAGTGCAACAATTAAAAATTGGTGAGAGATCCTAGTAGTCAATTAGTTCGAGAGTGCGGCAAGCAACTTTGCGATTCACTGCAAGGGTAGGAACAGCAAGGATGTTAGGTGGAAAGTTGCAATCCAACGACACCGACTAGAATTAAACTTAAAAAAGCGAATTGTAGCCCATTCATTTTCTCTTTAAAACGAATGATACCAACCATTGCAATTCCGATAGTTCCTACGCCAGCCCATGTAGCATAAGCAATACCAGCAGGAATTTCCTGCATCGCTTGTGCTAATAAATAGAAACTACCCAGGAAACCAATAACCATTACGGCAATTGGTTTTTTGTGTTTTAATCCGTCCACATATTTCATAGCAATGACACTAACAACTTCCTCAAGGCCTGCCAATATAATAAAAATCCAAGCCATTATTTCGGTTCCTCCTTTGTTGTAAACTTAAGACCAATAATTCCTATTAGTAAAAGAACTAGAAAGATAATTTGCCATGTAGAAATAGACTCTCCAAGAAAAGCTACGCTAACGACATAGGTACCTATTGTTCCAAGACCAACGAATACGGCATAAGCAATACCCACAGGAATGACCTTATAAGCCTTAATTAGCAGTAAAAAACTTGCCATAATCAAAATGAATACTAGTCCCCACATGGTGACTGAGTCGGCATACTTAAGCATAGATGCCCACATAATTTCTAAGACTGCAGCGACTAAAACGAAAATTCAGCCCATTGTTAACCCTCCTTTTAATTGAATTTTAATATAATGAATGAACGTCAGTCATTATCTTTTAAAAGTTTCATCGCTGTTCTAAAGCATGATGAATAAAGGAAAATAGTTGTTCTTGCTCCTCGGGAAAGGATTTATCTAGCTTATTAAATAGGTACATTTGTTCAGCGGAACTTTCAACTAACCCAATAACCATTCTAGCTGCGACCATAGGTTCCACATCTTGGCGAATGGCTCCTTGCTGGATACCTGATGCAATGAGGTCTGCCAACCAAGAATAGTAAGGATTATAGATGCGCTCCCACTCACTAAGGGTATTTTCAATGGCGAGCCCAGAATAGCATAGAGATAATACTTCTTTATAGGAATTAGTAACTTGAAAGGTTACAGTAATCATTATATGAAAAGTATCCCAAATATCATGAGAAAGTTTCTGTTCTTTTTTCATTTCATGCAACATGGTCTGTAATAAGTCGTTAGCAATGGCAGGAATTAACGCTTTTTTAGAAGAAAAATATAAATAAAATGTTCCTTGAGCCATGCCAGCTTTTTTTACAATTTCAGAAATTGTAGTCTTCTCCAAGCCTTTTTCAGCAAAAACTTCTTTGGCAGCACGGAGTAGACGATTTTTTTTATCATCCAAATTTTTCACAACTTTCTCCTATGAGTGATGAATTCTTAATTTTAAACTAAATGACTGACTTTCATTCATTATATCTCATTTTGGGAACTACGTCAAATTCCCCTGTCTTTCTGCTCCTAACTTCTTTTAACTTATTATCGTACTTGTGAAGCTACTGTTGCCTTCACCTTCTTCCAGCTATTCGTAAAAATACGAACCTCTTCTTTGATTATCGCAAATAGAAATGTTACTTTAATGGACATGGCACCAATGGCACGTTCTTATTTAATATGTACAAAAACGCTCTCGCACATAATGAACGTTATAGGATGCAATAAACTCAATTGGGTATCAAAATCATAAGTTCAAATTTCACTTTTCCAATATTAATTTAACTCGACGGCGGTATCTAAAACAAAATTGGGTAATCTGATTTTAGAAAGAAGTATAATGTGCACATAGGGTTGGAGGCATTATACCTCTCTACTCCGCGCCACCCCATGAAAAATCCGCCCAAACCAAAGTCTAGGCGACATAAGCATGCATATGAAACTACTATTAAACTCATGAACCCTTTAAAATCGAAGTTGAATTTATCAACAGAATCATGGGTATCGCAGCTTGATCTTCTGGTGAAAGTAGGTCATCTTTAACTTTGTAAAAATTTCGCACAAGAACCTTTTCTTGTTCATGACTTGACTATCAAATGCTGTCTAATACGACTACAAATGAGAGATAAATCGCCACTTTATCTTGCCTGTTAGCTAAATTGTTTTACTAATGCGCTGGCAACACTAACTACACCACAAAAAAATATAATAGCCAAGGTCAGACCTTTGAAAAATTTAGGACTCACCTTTGTAAAAGCCTTTTCTCCCAGCCATACGCCAACTAAAACCCCGGGAACTGCATATATAAGCTGTGTAAATACACCTGTATCCACTGTATCCATGTAATACATTATGATTAGAGTTGCAATATTACCAAAGCAAAAAAAGCGGACCAGATTTGCACGAAAAGCTTCCTTATCTTGTTGCTGATTCATCAAAAAAAGCGCAACTGGTGGTCCACTTAAGCTAGTTGATCCTCCCATAAAACCACTCACGATGCCAACTAAAACTGTCGCTAACTTTTCACGTTTAATAGTCACAACATAATTGGAGGCCATAAAAAATGCTACCAATAGAATCAAAATGCCAATACAAAGTTTCAGAATCGAAGGGTCTATTATTTTAAGTATATATACTCCAGGTATAATCCCAAATAAACTGGCCATAAACAATGTCCATATCACTTTCGGATCTGACTTTTCTCTTGTCTTATAGATAACCATAAGATTCAGTAGTAAAGCGCCAAAAGTCATCAGACTAACAACCTGCCTCGGTTCCATAAAAAATAGCAGCAGCGGTGTACCCACAACTGCAAAACCAAATCCGGTAATTGACTGTATCAATGATGAGAATAAGATAATGATAAATGTATTACTTGCTATAATGTCCATAAATTTCACTCCATATTTTATATTTATTTTAATCATTACAAGCTTACTTGAGCGTTTTCATAGATGTTCAAAGATGTACTTTATTGGCCTACAACAGAATAATGTGTAACGAATGATATCTTGTAAACTTATCTTTGATTGCAGTATATCATTTATATGCATATAATAAAAATGAATGTTATTAATGATTACGATCAATATAATTGATTAATGGAAAGAGGTTATCTTATGGAATTAAGGCAACTACAGACATTTTGCATCGCTGCCGAGACCCTTAGCTTTACAAAAACAGCTACCAAATTAGGCTATGTCCAATCCAACATAACAAGCCAGATTCGACAGTTAGAGGATGAATTAAAGGTTAAATTATTTGATCGTTTTGGGCGAAGGCTGGAGTTAACAAATGAAGGAAAAGTGTTTTCAAAAAAGGCTGAACACATACTACAGCTATGTCAACAAGCGAAAAGTGAATTATCCCCAGAGTCTTTCAGTGGTATATTGAATATCGGGGCCGCTGAATTTCTTTGTGTTTATCGTCTTCCTAAATTATTACTTAAATATCGTGAACAATATCCCCTCGTTGAAATCCGTGTTCAGACAGAAAGTTACAAGCCCCTTTTCACCCTCATCCGGAGCAACAATATTGATATAGCGATGGCATTGACCAACGAAATCGATCAACCCGATATGGATGGAAAAGCCCTTTTTAATGAGGAAATGGTTGTTGTGGTCAGTCCCTTACATTCACTCGCTATGAAAAAAATAATAGAGCCCAAAGATTTATCTGGCGAGTGTTTAATTATCAGTCCAGAAGGATGTGGTTATCGACCGATTATTCTTGCAGTTTTAGAAAAATATGATCTTAAACCGAGTGCCATAATGGAACTTTCAAGCGTTGGAGCAAGAAAAGAATGTGCAATCTGCGGGTTAGGAGTCACCATATTACCTAAGATAGCAGCAAAGAATGAATTAAAACAAGGAAAACTTATAGCCTTAAATTGGATTGGACCTAGTTTTGACGTAAAAACACAGATCATGTGGCATCGAGAAAAATGGTTATCACCAACAATTAACGCATTCTTGGAACTATGCAGTTCTACGAAAAATAACGAATTGTTACTCTAGGGCAAAGCTATATTTCCTTCCACGGAATGAAATTATTGGTCATTGAAATCACCTCAAACACAAACTTCGACTGTCGATTTCGTTTTACCCGGTTTCAGGAAAATAACAGAATAACGCATAATAGATTGCAATATTGCCCCTCTTCGTTTAATAAATGAACAATAGAACAGTGGTTATTATAAACTATTTACAAAGTAACCTTTAGAGACATGGCACCAATGGCACATAAATCAAAGTAACATCCTTACATTATTTTAAGCATAGCTAGGAATAGCCTATGGACAAAAATACTGGTCGATTCTCACGTTGTGCTTTCTGAAAGGCTTCTGCTCCCCATGGATACCAGTCTACTGGATTATAGGCATGTTGGAGTAGATATGGGGATTTTTCGTGAATCAGACGATTGGGTTTGTTGGTTTTTTTCCTGTTGATATCGTGATTTTTTGTTTTTGGATCGTAGTAAGGTTTGTTATCCATGGTAACGCCTCCTAATAATTTATGTGGTTAGGTTGTCCGTTATTGTCATGGCTTATAAGAAAAATCCTGCATAGAAATAATATCCATGCAGGTACTTTAGGTTCACTATTTAATTTTATCAAAATCAGATGGCAGTTGAAAAACGATCACCACACCTGAACCAATTAGACTACGTATCGATATTAAAGTAATTTTTTACGTATGATTTTATTGAGACGTTGTCAGGGGATGGGGTTGTCATCATTTCCAAGCTGAAGGAGACGAGTTACAAGTTCGAATCCAATACCGGAGTTCCACCCGTTATGAGAATTGTTTTAGAATCCATTTTCATATAATTAACCTCCTTTGTTTTTATTAGCATATAAAATTTACCCTATCAAGCATACCCTAAAAAATTTAAGCTTATTGTTCATTACAGTGACATACCTCCAGATACTTCAATGACTTGTGCATTTACCCAACCCATTTCAGGTGTGCATAAAGAAGCAACAACGCCGCCGATATCGTCAGGTTCTCCCATTCTACCTAATGCAGTCTATGAACCAAGGGCAGTCTTTATTTCAGGATAGTCTATCAAGCTAGTTCCAAAGAAATCTGTATTAATAGGACCAGGGGCGATTACATTTACTCGAATACCTCTAGAACCCATTTCCTTAGCCATATATTTAGTTAAAACTTCAATTGCACCTTTCACTGCTCCATATACACTATAGCCTTCATGCGTAAAACGAGCCAATCCTGTTGAAAAGTTTATAATTGCTCCATTGTCAGCAAGAAATCCAGTTAATTTCTGAGTCAAAAAAAATACTCCTTTAAAGTGTATATTTATCAAGCTGTCAAACTGTTCTTCTGTTGTGTCTACAAACGCAGCATTGATTCCAAATCCAGCATTGTTGATTAAAAAATCAAAATGGTCTTGATTCCAATTTTCTTTTAGCACATCTGATAGCTTAGATGCAAACGAATCAAATGAGGATACATTACTTACATCAAGCTGCATAGCAACAGCTTTACAACCATTTTTCTCGATTTTTCTAACAACCAAGTCTGCTTTTTCCTTTTGTTGATTGTAGGTGATAATGACATCAATCCCTTTTTTTGATAACGCTATGGCAGAATTTTTACCAAGCCCTCGACTTCCACCTGTTACTAATGCGATTTTTGAATTTTTATTCATAATAAATTCTCCTCTTATTTTAATTTTAATAATCACTTGAAAACCAATAAATTATGTCTTATACTGATATTAGCACTTAGAGTTCGGTCTAAGTCAAGATATTATTATAAAAATATTCTTTAAGGAAGTATTGATCTATGTATACGATTAATGAAATAGCAAAGATATGTGATATTTCGGCATACACGATACGTTTTTATGATAAAGAAGGCCTTTTACCCTTTATTTCAAGAAATAAAACTGGAAACCGAGAGTTCAATGAAAAAGATTTAGAATTCATCAAACTAATTTGTTGCTTAAAGAATACGGGAATGCATATTAAAGAGATTAAGCAATATATTGATTTATGTATGGACGGCGCTGAAACTTCAGATTTAAGAAAGAAAATAATGCTAGACCATCGCAAAGAGGTTTTAAGACAAATAGGTTATTTAAAGAAAAATCTTAACCTAATTGATTTAAAAATTTTATTTTATGACTCTGGTGCGGCCTCTCTACATACAGTCCCAAATTTTAATAAAGCATCTGTTATAAAATAAGGATTCTATCCTGAATTAAGGCAGGGTTAGAGTCTACTCTAGCTCTGCCTTAAAATGAGTTATGAAGCATGGGGACGTTCGAATCTTTGCAGGATTTTTGGCTATTATCAGCGATATGGTTCACTACGTCTACTTTAAGAAAAATGTTACTTTGATGGACATGGCACCAATGTCACTTAAAAAACTGTTTACGAGTTTTGAAATGTCAGCAAATCCAGCCACCAGAAGGCTGCGTCGTATGTTCCATGACATGCCACGCAGTATAATCAAACCTCAAAATAGATATTAGTCAATAAATTGCCAAATGTCTAGATTCACCCTGAGCCCCTAGAAACACTTTATCTTGTACAATTAATAAGGATATATTACCATGAAAAATATGTTGCTCCTGTGGTTGGCTATGGTGGTTATTTGCATAGAGGTTCGTAGAGACTACGGCTACGTCTACTAAGTTTTTGTTTTGAAGGAAATGTTGATATTCTGCTTTTTCACAAAAAGAGTCTGCAATTAAGGTAACTATACAGACAAAAGAACAGCAAATCTATAATGGCAGGGATGTAGCTAATTCTAGCAATAAATTTGAAAATCCCCGTTCTCTGATTCTTAAACTCAATACTCAGACTTTAATAAAGAATAACAATATTGATCAACAAATTTACCACGATTAAACTCATACTCTCTAAGCAAACCATCTAGCTTAAAACCGTTTTTCTCCAATAATTTGCTCGACCTTATATTCCCAAAATTTACAAACGCCTCAATTCTATTATATTGCATAGTATCAAACCCGTAATGAACAATGGCCTGTAACGCTTCCGTCATGATTCCCTGGCTCCAGTATTCTTTTCCCAACTCATACCCCGTTTCAACTCTATGGTGCTCACTTTTAAAGTTATGAAAACCACATGTGCCAAGTACCTTGCCGCCATCCTTTATTGTAATCCCCCATCTGACTCCTTGATTATCACCGTATAAATTTTTTACGATGTTAATCATATCAAGGCTTTCTTGTATGCTAGTAAAAGAGTCAAGAGAAAGATACTCCATAACATCTGAATCTGACCAATATTTATGTAACACTGCAACATCTTGATTTGTTAATTCGCGCAGAATTAACCGACTTGTTGTTATAATAGGAAATACGCCCATTATATTATTATCTTTCAATGTAAACACCTTCTTAAAAAAATTTATTAAGAGAATTTCAACAATCTAAAGAGTCATCATATTTAAGGCTTCCCACAGAGATTCCCTCCACTCTCCTGCTGAAATCCACCATGCTAATATCACCAGTCACACTTTTTGAGCCACTATAGCAATCCAGTCTCCCCCAACCTTATATTCCTCGCCAGCCAGGCTATTCCATATATGTTTAACCTTAAACCCATTATTGATTAGCACTTCTGTTACCTTTTCTAGTGAATAGTCATGAAACCACATACGGTATGTCTTACATTCCCCATTTTCACTAATGACAGTATATTGATCTACCCAAGTATCACATTCAGGATAATCAAACCCTTGCTCTAGTACAATATGTTTACCAAGATACCAAAAGCCTCCTTCAAAAAAATGCCATTTGTTTTTTAATCCTTCACGCTTTCTCAATTCACGGGTAGAAACGTCAAAAATGAATAACCCATCTTTTTTCAACGCTTTATGTATAATTTTAAGTAACCGATCTCGTTCTTCATTCGAAAAGGTACACACTTCTCCATATACTTGCAAAATTCTATCAAACATTCCATCATAGTTAAGATCAAAGAAGCTTCCTCGAATATATTAATATAATAGCTACTTTCCATTGTTGAATTTCCAAATACCCCTGCAATAACTATGACGCCTCTTTTTTTGCTTTTGCGATAGCATCATGTAATAGAACATCCTCATCTGGCCAAATGGATAGCAAAAGGGATATGTTCGTATTATTAATGATACTTATAGCTTTCTCGACAAAGGTCTCATATCCAGAAAAATTAAGTGTTATATCAATATCAGGTAAAGGTTCTGTTTGTTTCAGCTGTTTTTCTAGATCTTGTATCATGCAAGTAAATTCTTGCTTCAATTTAGCTAAAAGAGTTTCTGACGGAACCGGGTAATACTTTCCCGTTTCTGTAGCACTCTCAATAATAGCGCCTTTAATCTTAAGTCGGTTTAATGTCTCATAAATTTTTGCAGATGGAATTTTTCCTATCTTACTAATTTCATAGCCATTAGAAGGATATTTTCGGATTAAGGCATAATAAGCTTTTGCTTCATAAGAAGAAAAACCAAGTTGCTCTAGCTTCAACATTATATCGTTCTCTCCATCACTCCCTTCTATCATTTTTATTAATCTATTTCATGTTCCTCGTTAGTTCCTAACTTAATTCGTAAATTGCATTCTGGCAATAACTACTCAGGTACGGTGTATAAAAGTTTTTTTCAAATTATAGTTATCAAAAAAATCCATATGAAAAAGCGGTCGAGAAAATAAATCCTTCAACCGCTTTTCGAGAATGCCTTAACTGCTCAGCACATCTTATATTTAAAAATTTGTCACAAAATCCAATGAAACTCCTTGGGCGTTATATCCAGGATTATGAGTTCTAAAACCATTGGAAACATGCATTAGCATATACCCGATATTTACTGAAGAGTTTTCACCTATTCTATAAATGAATCGAGGCCCGATCCGCCACATAAAATTATAATATCGTCCTTCAGCCGGAAATGTTTTGTCATATACAATAAATCCGCCGCTCATATCTAATGCTTCATATAGCTTTCCAGAAAGTTTTTTTTCATTACGAATCATGTAAACAGGCCCAACGCCGACTGCGGAGCTGTCTTCAGTCTGTTGATTTTCATTTATGTACCCATATGGCCGAGTAATTGTAATGCCTCTATATATAGACCTATTATTTTTTTTCGAAATATTCTCAAGTATATGTAGTGATACCGTATCAATATAGCGGTCTTTGAAGTGCACATGAGTCAAATAGTCCCAATCCAGTTCAAGTTTGGCGTCAGCTGCATATGACTTTCCCGGCATACAAATCAGCAAAATATTAATAATAATTACTAAACAAATTAATCTACGCACAATACAACACTCCTCGGATGAGTTTTCTATATTGTTAACCATATAGTTGGGATTATGGAAAAATATCCATTTATCCCTTTCAAAGTAAGCAATGGTTAATTATTCTATATATCGAGTTGTTTCTCCTGCTAAATTATCAAGTATTGAAAAGTTTTTGTTACTTTTACGGACATGACACCAATGGCACGTTCTTAATTAGTATGTACAACAAATAGTATCAGCATTACGCTAATACTATAACTATCAAGCTATATTTTATTTAAGTTTTCAACTGTTCTCTCATTTACTACATTGCCAGTATTTAAAGTTGTTTTAGGCTCGATAAGCATTACATGTACTTCTTGGTCTGCAACAGGAAGATGCTCAACGCCTTTTGGAATAACAATAAATTCACCTTCATTTAACAAAACATCTTTATCCTTGAACTTTATTAATAGTTTTCCTTTTACAATAAAAAACAGTTCATCCTCGTCGTCATGATGATGCCAAACAAATTCTCCTTTTAATTTGGCCAGTTTTATATGTGAATTGTTTAATTCCCCGACAATTTTAGGACTCCAGTGTTCTGAAAAAAGACTAAATTTCTGCGAAAGAACTATTTTCTCCATAGATTACGCTCCCCATTATATTACATTCTTTTTCATATGCCCGCCTTCTTAATATTATGTAAACTTACCTGTATTAATCGTATCCTCTTGCTCACCCTGCGTAAACGGCTCTGGTGCATTTTTATGCAAAAAAATCAATTTCTGCCAAATTATTTATAAATGTTGATTCATTTCCCTTAAAATCCCATCATGGTGAAGCACCCTCTTCTGATTGTAATATAAGTAGAAATCTTGTAAAAGTCTTGTTATTCCTAGCTTTTCTCCCCTAGATATTCAGCAGTAAATTTGATAGCTTGATTTGTTATCTTCTCACATAAATGCGGAGGATTATCCGACTTAAATCTCTGTGGACGTAATTGCTTGCATAACAAGCTACTAAATCTTTGTTCAAATTCATTTGCGAAACAATAACATAAATCAACTATTTTTTCTGTTGATAATCCTTTTTCTTTTCCCCAGATGCCTATAAACATCAAGGAGCCTTCTACCAAGCCACACTGTGCACCAAAACAACCAGCACCATGCATACCAATAGCGGAATTGACTACTTGCAGATCTAAATTTATTCCATGTAACTCCGATAGTATCTTAAGCATAGCTGTTGCACAATTAACATCTTCATCCCAATAGTAGCTATACACTTTTTTTTGAATGTACTCTTCTATACTCATTCCACATCCCCCACTAAATAAATTTATTTAAATACAGGTCTTAAAAAACTACGTTCAAAACTCAAAATACAACGGGTTTTTTCTGCGAGTTCAAACGCCACTTTATAAGGATCGATAATATATCTTAAATAAGAAGTAACCATACATAATCCCCCTTTTATATATTGAGAATGCTTTGGGGTATTCATATAACAGTATCAATAATAAACGTTGTTGTCGTTTCAATTAATCCATCCAATTGCCATACACGATCAAGTATTTTTGTAGTATCTTCTGGCGTTGAAATTCTCGTTTTTACTAACACACACCATTCACCAGCCAGACGGTGGCACTCTTCTATAACAACTCCAGCTATGTCCATATTGGCTATTTCATTTGCAATTTGAGCAAAATAGCCTCCATTTATTTTTAAAAATATTAAGCATCGAATACATGGTTTAACCTTGCGCCAATCAATTAATGCCCTATACCCAGTTATTATCCCCTCCTTTTCTAGATTCTCAATTCGTTTATGTATGGCTGGCCTAGACATGTGTAATATTTTAGAAATTTCTTCGTGACTAATCCTCCCATTACGTTCTAATATTTTAATGATCTCCATATCAACACAATCCATAAGCATCCCCCTTAAATTATAGCACACTTAACCATTTTTCAACTATAAGTAATCGATACTGCTATTTTTTCTACTAATAGTAACTAATTCCTTAATTTATCGGTTTATCCTCTAGTGAAACTGCTAAAGTAGTAAAAAAATAATTATCCGTCACTACGATTCGTAAAAAGCATGATGTCCCTACAAGAAAAAAGGCCACGCTTTACGCAAATTCCGCGAAATCATGCCCCTTTATTTCAGAGTATCTGTCTATACACCATTACTATTTTTTTAATACTCAGCAGGTAATAACATCATACAATATTCATCACTATCAATTGCCCATATTGTTGTATTTACTGGCGTTTCAATCATCTGAAGATAGTATATATCACTAGCTAGAGGACATTCTTGAATATTTCGTTGTGATAGAGGTTCTTCCTTAAAATTGAGTATAGATAGAATAATAAAAAGCCCGCTAATGCGGGCTTTTCTGTTTAGCTGCTCAACTTTTTTCGGTCAACCGCCTGTGGTGGCTGTTCCATCCAGCCGTGCTTAATCATGATATGCGCTCCGTCTTCGCCTAACTGACCAGTCTCTGCCATAAGGCGTACATAATCGGCTGCTACATCAACCCTGGTGCTATAGCCCAAGGCCATCCCGTAGTTCGCCAGCCCTACCGCGACTAGCGCCGTCACTTGCTGCATCATCATTTTATCGGAAAATGGCGGCGTAGTCGCTCCTTGCACTTCTGAATCCCAAGTTGTTGGAGTGGGTAGGTCGTCGTCTTGCAGGAGGGTACTGAATACCTTAATGTGCTTTTTGCAGATATCCTGGCCTCTCACTAGAAACTCACGGACATCCGGGGACTGTGCTACCTGAGATAACCCCAGCATTAAGGCACGGCTCATAGCATTAGTCGAGACATTGGCAGAGATTAGCATGATCTCCAGTACGTTCAACGGCCGATTCTTGCCGAGCAAACTTCCCATAAAAGTGGGGGATTCTACAAACATTACCTCTTGGGGTAAGGGGATGTAAGGAGCCCTAATGTAAAGTCCTTTGGAAAGGAGCATCTGGGTCACCTTTTCGTCGAGTTCCATGGTAGACTGGTTGCAAGCTAAGAAGTGGTTGCGTACATCGGAACGAACTGCCAACGCTACGGACAAGCTGTATCCCGTCATTCCCGCCGTAGACAGATGCTTAATATAGCGTAAATATAAGATATCGGAATATAACTGCGGTGCATCGACATTGACATCTTTGTTGGTGAAGCCTACAGGAATCGACATCCCTTCCTGTTTGAATATCTGCGTAACATCCTGGATATTTTTCTGTGATAAACCCAGGGCAAATTCGATAACCGTACGTGTTTCCTCATCATTAGACTTTGCCGCAAAATACTGCAAAACACATATAACCATACTGTCATTCATATACTGAGACCACAGAGCACCGATCTCTGGAGACGTAAGACAACGACTTTTTTGTTGTTCCATAAATACCTCCTGCTGTCGAGCGAAATTAACTACCCCTAGTTTTTGTTGTAACCGAAATAGTTATTCACCGCCAGGTCAGTAAACCTGAAAAAAGGGGATTTCATTAATCACATGCAGGATATTGTCTTAGTCATTATTGTCTGTTGTATCTTCTTTGTTGTTATTTAGAGGTGAAATATTAAAGTAGTTTTATATTTTTTGCTCTATCACACTCAAATTTAAGGAAGAACCCCTCGTTGAGCGAAATATTCACATTCTTGCCTATGAATCACTTTTTGAACACAAATTCCATCTTTTCTAGTAATCGACAATTCAATTTTCTCCTATTCGCTATTCGTAAATTTGGTGACCACCATAAATTGATTCCATTACATGGCACATTCTCAAGTAGTATGTATAAAAGAAGTATCAGCATTACGCTAATACTTCTTTTCATTCCAACAATACTTCTAACATTTTTTTGTGGTTATTAATGAATTGTTTCATTATGATATAATGCTCTGTTTTTTCGTATTCAACGACTTCAATTCTCTTATTTGATATTTGTAAAATCATTGCACCTGGATATCCCATTATAATAGGTGAATGGGTTGCAATAATAAATTGCGATTGTTGATTCGCCAAGTCATGTATTCTTGAAATCATTGCCATTTGCCTCATTGGAGATAGAGCAGACTCTGGCTCATCTAAAATATATAGTCCATTGCCTTTAAATTTGTTCATGAAAGTCGCGAAAAAAGCTTCCCCATGCGACTGCTCATGCAACGACTTTCCCCCATAAAAATCACTAACTTTAAGTTCATCTATTTGGGTTGCAAGATTATAAAAAGTTTCCGCACGAAAGAAAAAACTATCTCTAGGTTTTCTTGCTCCTCGAATTAAACGAATGTATTCATGGAATTCCGAATGAGAATTTCTAGTAGAAAAATTAAAATTGCGGGTTCCTCCTTCAGGATTTAATCCCCACGCAATAGCAATTGCTTCTAATAGAGTAGATTTCCCCGTACCATTCTCTCCTACAATACATGTAACCTGTGGATGAAATTCCAAAATGTCTAACTCACGGAAAACAGGTAGACAAAAGGGATACTGATTAAAACAATCTATTTTATTTCGCAATAATTTTATTGAACGCAAATATGTATTTAATAATTTCATATAAAGCTCCTAAGGCTACCATTTACAACTAAAATACTATTTCTATCTTAGTCACTCTCTCTATTGTTAAATAAAAGATGACATGCTTATCACATATTCAATAAAGCATTCGTACAGGTAACTTTACAGTATTCATTATTCATATTAAAACATTCTTTAAAGTACTAAATTGTGGTCTCCCTTTTAACAAAAGCAGCGTGCCGTTTGACACGCTGTTTTTTAATCACCTTTTGCAAATGAGCCGTCATGCAGGCCGCAAAACTTGCATTCGTTATGTGTGTGCATCCCCCTGTAGCCTGTATTAAGGCTGAGTCTTCCTATCGGCTTTTGTTGCAGGGCATTCATTCGCTTTGCTACCTGTCAAAGACCAAGATCATAAATCCTGTTGGCGTTGTCAAAAAACACTTTGTCATGATGCTTTTCTGGAATAATATGCTTAACAAACTCAATATAATTGGAGATATTAGCCAGAGGCCAATCTGTCCCATACAGCAGGCGATCATAGTTGTCCAAGTACTCTAGCCATACTTTTAATAAGTTAATATAGCCGTGCTTTTTTTCAAAAAAATCCGCCATGCTATCGATCCGGCCTTCCAAAATTCCCGAAAGGTCGGCAGCTACATTTTCATTTTTCTCAATGACCGCGATAGCATCTACAAACCAGGGATTGCCAATATGGCACATAACAAACTGAACATGAGGATAGCGTACCGCAACCTCATCCAAGGTCATAGGATGACTGTATTTCAACAAGGCATTGCTGGTGGCTGTCAATCCGGTATGAACGGCCACTGGTTTTTTATATTGCATTGCCAGCTGATAAAAGGGGTCAAGCACTGAATCGTAAACATAAAAGTGATTGTAGCCCGGATATAGCTTAATGCCCACACAATTCTTTCTTTGCAAATGTTTTTCTACCAAATAAGCTTGCTGCACCACTTCTTCCACATTAAAGCAGGCACTATCCAGCCCGATGCAATAGCTAAGATCGTCAGGGTAATCGTGTTCGCAGAGCTCCAGACTCCGGTTGCCCATGACCACACCATGAACAATGTTATGCGTAGCATATTGGTCTTTCAGATGTGTACTGGTATTTTTATGGCCCGCCAATTCTGCAATCTGATCAAAGTAAGGCTCCTGGCAGAAGTGGATATGGGCATCAATAATCTTCATTGGGCATTAGTCCTTCCTCAAATGTTTTCTTATGCGTGTACTCCTACCCTACATTATCTGCAGCCTATTTTTTAGAGAGTAACGCATAATATATCTTTATCATACCATCATACACCGCTAAAAGGAATACAGGCTTATCTGCTACTCTCGCTTTCTCAAAGGCGTCATTGCTCCAGGGTATACCAGTCGACTGGATTATAGGCATGCTGTAATAAATAGGGAGACTTCTCATGAAATAAGCGATTCGATTTACCCTTATCATAAATCATTTATTCATCTCCTAATCTATTTAACTCACATTTTGGAGGTGAAATAGAAAAGCCCCGAAGAAAATGATTATAGTATTTTATGTCAATAATTCTCACTTCTATTCTCAATTTGCTTACCATGCCCATATAATATATGTTCAGCCTGCCGTTTTGGCATATGCGCTAAAGCTTCATAATCGTTGATTTTGCCGATATCCCACCAATCATAGTCCTGGACAAAACCATGGACTGCCTCCCCTTCACTTAATAAAACCGGAAAAACATCACCTGGCAAATCGACTTCGTTCTTATCTGGATTAAATCGTTCAAGATAAGGTAAAATTGTTTCCTCTAACAAATAAGTTCCTGTGCTGACTGGGCGATCTAAATTTGTTTTTTCAAAAAATTTGGTTATTTTGTTATTGCTATCTATTTCTGCCAGTCCTACTTCCAAGCGGTATCGAGTTGATAAAGCCACTGATGCCACTCCACTGTGCCTCCTGTGAAATTCTATCAATTCGTGATAATCCAAGTGACAAATTGTATCTCCTGGTACAACTAAAAAATTCTTTTCACCTTGCAATATATCACGAGCGCGCCAAACCTCTCCCGCCTTACCAGCAGGCACGGAACCACGACTATATTGAATACTTATGCCCCATCTTTCCCCATTGCCAAAATAATTTTCAATTTGTTCAGCCAGATAACTGGTTGCTATTATATACTCATATATACCGTAAGAACTTAAGTAAAGTAGTATCCACTCTAGAAGCGGCTTACCATGTAATGGTACCATCGGTTTTGGTATATAATCGGTAATCGGCCGTAGTCTCGTTCCTCTACCAGCCGCCAAAATCAGTACCTTCATTAAATACTTGCCTCCATTAGTTTTTCCGCCCATTCAGCGGCGGCCTTGGCCCCTCCATATTTTTCTCCTAATGATTTGATATTCTCGGCCCTTATCCGATAACTGGGATTATTGATTATATCTTGTATTGCTTTAGCCAGAATATCAGGTGTTAGTGTCTGTTTATCCAATACAATTCCCGCACCGTACTCAGAAAGCACAGCACCATTGTCTTCTTGTTCTCCGATGGAAGGCACGACAACAGCAGGCGTTCCGCAAGCAATACAGGCCATTAGGGTCGAAGACCCTCCATGAAACACAGTGACGTCACTGGCCTTGATCATTTCAGTCCCAGGAACATACCCCTTAATAATGGCGTTACTTGGTGGCTCATACTTGGAAATAAATTCGGGCTGGAATGCGATACCGGTAGCAATAACCCCTGTTATCTTTGGCATTAGTCTAAGCGCATCCAGTACAATCTTTAAAAATTGCTCGCCAATGAGTGGTGAGCCTCCACCAATCGTTATGTAAACCATAAGTTTATCCGCATCACCAATATGTATTTTTTTCAATATTCCTTTTTCTGGCAACTGGTCAGGATAGTCTGGTAATAGCGGACCGGTAAACCGAATTTTTTCTTTTATACCATTGATCGTCTGTCCAAAACTTTCGAATGTTATTCCACCACTTATCTCCGGCATCCCCTCCAGGATAATGATATCTGCTGCTTCCATAATACCAAGTATGCCATCAATTATCGTTTCAGACCCTTGTCCATTATTATCTTGCATTCGATCGGTAATCATATTAAACGTTTTCTCTCCATGAGGTTGCAGTAACACCATCATAGAGGGTATCCCTAATTGTTGGGCTACTTTTGATCCACTAAGAGTACCACTTAGAATGAGATCTGGTCGTTGCCTGCTAGCTACCTCACTTTCAATCCTAGCAATCTTATCCATTTGTTTTTGCATGCCTACTACCATTTCTTCCTTTGGTATATTTAGTTTCATTTGATTATCAGTATAAATTTCCATTTCAGGCATATCGCTCACTTCAATGACATGGATTCCGAAATTTTTAATAATGTCTATTAATTTTCCAGATGCAATAAACTGAATATCATGACCCTGGCGTTGCAGGGCCTTGGCTATTGCTATGACACGCATTGTCTGCCCCATTACTGTACCTGTCCCCATTTGTGCTGTGCATAAGACCTTCATATAAAATTTCCTCCTTCACTTCGTTGACGATTAAATGTTGTTGGGAAAGGACTTCATCAAGCAAACTGTGAAAATAATCTCTATAATGCTGACAAATCATACTCCGTACTTCAGGCTTTGTAGGAAAATCATTGGCTTCATAAATTGACGCCTTCACCGATCCAAGCATGTTACCCATCACCACAGCAATAAGTGGACTATGCACTCTTGCATAACCATATATAAATCCTGCCGACGCCGAATCTCCGCAGCCAATTGTATCTACGGTTCTCCCAACGTCAGTCACCGGAACATTTGCCCAGAATATTCGATCCTGACGCCGCCATGCAACCAAAGATGACTGATCACCAAATGTAATCCAGCAAGCGACTAATCCCCTCATCACCACACTAAGAGCATATTGCAGATAATCCGCAAATTCCATAAGGAGTCGGCCTGAAGCCCATGATGCCTCTTTATCATTCATTTTGAGAATGTCAATGGTTTCTAGCCATTTTTCAGAACATATCCATTTTTTTCTATATCGTTTTCCCGTATCGTCGACACCAGTTACTAAACCATGAACATCTAAGAAAATTGTAGCATTGGTTTTCCTACTGAATTGTTGTAATTGATTAAGGGATATATCTGCTTCATTAAGCGGCATTAATATTATATAATCACATTCTGATAAAGCACTTAGCTCCTCAGCAGAAACGGGTGTCATAATTCGCGTTTGACAACTAGTGCGTTCATGTTCATCAACATATCTTAAATCAATTCTGGTACCAGTTTTATTTGAATCATTTATGCCCATTATATTAATATTGGGATGGTTAAGAAATTTTTCAACTTTTAATATATCCTCTGGAGATACATGAGACAAACACATAATGGAATCATTAGTTCCTTCCATTAACTTGGCTAATACTCTTACAGTATAAGCAACAGCACCGAACTTACAGATCGTTTCGCCATTTGGCCATACAACCCTATCTTTCGATATTGGCCCCACAACACCAACTTTCATAATGTCCTCCTGCCAAATAAATTGATCCAAATATCACAGTCAGCATCATTTTAGATCTCTACTTTATTATAGTCCCCTGCGCGACTAGAAATTATTATGGGTGTAGTACTTATTGTCAATAGTTCTGCAAACTCAACGAAGGTCTCAACTCCAATTTCGCAAAAATTGAGACCTTCTCTCGTATTTAGACATTATTAACCTAATACTTTTTGCCGAGCAAGTTTCTCATATAACACCATATTAGAAAACCTCTTGTTCTGTAGGATTTAATTCCGTGGCTAACATCATTCCAATTGCTGTCGGTAGTAATGCCGCTGTACCTATATCTAACGATTGCAAATAAGCTACTGTTAATTTCAAATACGACATTCCCACAACCGCCTTTCAAAATGTTGTATAATTGAATTTACTATTCCCTTCTACATGACTAGTATATGATCCCAGAATGGGATTCAATGAAAAAGATCGCTACTCATCTAGCTAAAATAGCTCAATCAGATGATAGCGATCTTTTCCCAAAGCAGTTTTCACTTATGCATAACCATAGATAAATGCCTCTTATATCAATGGACTCACCAAAATGTGTTATGAAATAGATATCTTACTTAAACACCATAAAAACTTTTTCAATTGCAATTCTCATCATTATTATCTCCACCAAGTGGATAAAGGGTACTCAGCAGAACCGACAATTACCGACTCGCCGATCTTAGGTGTAATAATGTTGACTTTTCGTTCTTTTGCAGCCTTTATTACACGCTCAATCGGGTCTGTCCAATCATGAAATGCCAAACTAAAGGCTGCCCAATGTATAGGGATCATACCATTACCTTTAACATCGATATGGGCCTGTATTGTTTCTTCTGGAATCATATGAATGGCAGACCATCTTTCATCGTATTGACCGCATTCCATTAGCGTCAAATCAAATGGTCCATACTTTTTGCCAATTTCTTCGAAGTGCGGACCATAGCCGCCATCGCCACTAAAGAAGACTCTTGTTTGCTGACCAGTAACTACCCATGAGCACCACAGAGTTTTGTTACGATCAAGCAAGCTCCTGCCTGAAAAATGCCTTGCAGGAGTGCAAGCCAGCGTCAGTCCTGCAACAATCAATTTATTCCACCAATCAAATTCTCTTATCTTCTCTTGATCAATTCCCCATCTTTCTAGACGTTTCCCCACACCAAAGGGAACGCAGAACAGATGGGTCTTGTCTTTAAGTCGCATAATTGAATTATAATCTAAATGGTCATAATGATCGTGGGACAGAATAACAATATCAATTGATGGTAACTTCTCCGGCTCGATAGGTAATACTTTGCTAAAGCGTTTACCTCCGAATAACGGAAACGGCGAAGGAGAATTGGAGAATATAGGGTCTAATAGTAACCTTTTGCCTTCCATCTCCAATAATACAGTAGAGTGACCAAACCAGATAACTTTTGTTTGTTCAGTGTCTTGCATCGGTAATGCATCGATAAGATTTATAGGAATGGGCTTGTCTGGTTTCTTTCGGGGATTAGCTTTTATAAAATCTTTCAATATAGTAAACATTGTTTTTACCCTCACATCACTAATTAACTCCTAATGATCAAACATTAATTTCCTCAACTCTTACCTACAATTACTACAGTAATATCTGTTACCAACATTAGCATTTCCCTCAGTTTTTATTGGTACCAAGATGCCTTCTATACCACAATGATAGCTACAAATATGTTAATTAGCAAGTATGCACTAATTGGTGATATAGTATCAATTTGTATACCGTTCCCATTGAATCTTCTCATGATTAACGCAAGCCCAAAGAGTAGCAAAAAAGTATATCACCTACATAAGCAAATCCATATAATACATCACCAAATTTTCTCAATACGTTTCTTATATCATTTTGTATTTCGAAATCAGTTGTTTGCATATTATTACCCCCTCCAGCTAGTCATCAATTTCTTTATCCTGCAAAAGATCCCCATGATTAAGGCTGTTACTAGGGAAAATTCTATCGATACGGATAAGACAGATATCAAGTATATATTATACTTGGCAACTGCCAGCACATATTTTAGAGTTTCAATTCCACATAAGAATGCGCCTACATTAAATAGTACAACGATAAACAAAGTAACCACTAGCCCTGATACCGCATTTTTTATATCTTCCTTGCTTAATGCAATGTGTGATGCTGTACAGATTGCTAACAATAAGAATATCCAAAAACTTGGAGAACCAATGCTTGGGCTGTTTACGATTCCTGTATACACGATCATTATGGAGTGCCACGACCATTTTATAAAGTCTACTATATTAGTACTATCTACAGGTGCTGATACTACGTACGTTTGCAATGCTTTGAAAGTATTGGGTTCTAACATGTACATAAAGAATAGTATGGCTGCTGTTCCACTAAATATCGGCCCTAGACTTATGAAAAAATTTCCACTTCTTTGATATAGATTATACTTGTTAAAGCTATGATTTACATATCCGAGAATGGAATTCTTGGGATTGATATCAAAGAGTTTCATTGCGATAATTTTATGCCCAAATAGTAAACACATTAGAGCATGACCGATTTCATGTATTGGTGTCCCGATACATGCGGTTAACATTATACCAGGCTTACCGAAGGCTTGATATGCCCATCTGTTTGAAATAGATTCAATCCAACCCAGCAAGAAACCTACTGCTATTAATATTCCTAATAAATAAACTATCTCTGTTACACTTAAAATCAGTACATTCAACAATGTTTGCATATATTTATTGATACCTACCGCCCATTATTTTTTCTTTATTTCTTCGACAAAGGGATAGTTTTTTACTGTAAAATGTACCCTATTAGAGTAGACTTTTTTAAATGTCTACTCTAATAGGGTACATTTTAGATATACGCCGACGTATTGAAGTAACCCTGGTCAGTTAGAAAGCTATTTCCTCTGATTGATATAGCTGAATAGCCGCTTTTTTAGCCAATAAATTGACTGATTTTTGCCGCCATTCATTAATATGAGGTGTTTTAAGATGCTGTACAAGGGCCTCTTTGTCTGTCCACTTTTCTACAAAAATACAGCTACTGCCATCATATGGATCATCCAGTAACTTATAACTTATGCATTTTTCTTCTGCACGAGTGGCTGTGATCAAATCTTGGGCTAAGGCAAAGATTTCCGTCTTCTTCCCTGATTTCACCGTCATTTTTGCTACTACAATGACCATGATTTCACTCTCCTCACATTTAATCAAAATTTTTATTTAATCTCTTTACTAATCGTAGAGTTAGCCACCTTATAACGAATAGTAAGTCTATATTCTATAACTATATAATTATAGTCTTACCTAAAACCCCATGTCAATACGAAGATTTTTTCAAAAGCCGATATAGTTTGACGCAAAATCATTCTCCGATATAATGTTATTGTATCAAACTATTATTGGCGAAAGGAATGTGAGCATATGTCTGCAACTCAATTTAAAGCTCTGGTCGTCACAGAAAGTAATGACAATCAATTCTCAAGAGGAATTTAGCAGCTAAGCATAATATATTCCCTTGAAAAACAAAGAGCCACCTCTATTAAAAAAGGCGACTCTCATTTATCCAATCCCAAAACCCAACTTCAGCTAGATAAGTTCACTATTACTAGCTCTCCGCAGTCGTTGGATCGATGATAGTTTTTATCTCTGATATCTTGTTAGCAGGAAATCCACCTTGAGTGGCATGTTCCTGAATTATTTCTTTGGTAGGGGCAATGTATACACAATATATCTTGTCTTCGGTAACAAAACTTTCAACCCACTGAATCTGCGGACCAAGCTGTCCTAGAACACTGCATGATTTTTGTGATATAGCAATTAAATCCTGTTTTGAAAGATTTCCGGCACCAGGAATTTCTCTCTCTATAACGTATTTTGGCATAAACATTCTCCTCTCAATTTGCAAACTACATACATCAATACTTTTTAAATATAGCTTCCCTTATTGACCCTCCTTAAAATATAGTACCATATTTAGACTCGTATTAATATTATTATTTTAATTATCTTAAGATTGCAATAATTAATATTAATTGAACCAATAACGCATTTCTCATTAACTTCCGATTTTACATGTCATCATCGCAAAACTATTGCAAGGGGGGGCGTGTCTTCCACTATAATCAAAGATATAGGCATCTATATCTTTGACACTAAGTACAGTCGGTGGTACTATGAAGTTCAGGTTATTTAGGCCCAGCAGGGGTAAGACGATACAAGTGTGAATCGAGGTAATCAAAGTGAAACAAAATGAAAATTTTAAAAGAGGGTTCGCTTCGGCGATTGGCGCATACTTTCTTTGGGGAATATTACCAATTTATTGGAAATTAGTTTCTCAAGTGCCAGCTCAAGAGATTTTAGCACATCGCATATTCTGGTCTCTCCTCTTCATGCTGGTAGTGGTTCTTGTTATGAATCGGAAAAAGCAATTATATGAAGAAATAAATCAGTTGATTTATGCACCTACTAAATTACTGGCCTTAGTAATGGGAGCCATCTTTATCACTCTCAATTGGTTTATTTATATTTGGGCAGTCAATGATAACCGAGTGATTGAGACAAGTTTAGGCTATTATATTAATCCACTTTTTAGTGTTTTTTTAGGAATTCTATTTCTCAAAGAAAGACTATCTTTTTGGCAGATCATCTCTGTTACACTCGCGGCTAGCGGTGTGCTTTATATGACAATGAACTTTGGAAGCGTACCCTGGGTTGCAATCATCTTAGCTGTTTCCTTTGGGTTATATGGATTATGCAAAAAGATGGCTGCTCTATCGCCGATAACGAGCATTACCTTGGAGACACTCATCATAGCACCTTTTGCGTTTTCGTATCTTTTATATTTGGACTATTACGGTATTGGGAACTTCGGAAGTTCATCCCTTACTTCGGTATTCTTAGTCGGAAGCGGCATCGTAACGGCAGTTCCCTTATTATTATTTGCGAGTGGTGCGAACCAGCTATCTTTGACACTACTTGGGTTTATTCAATATTTATCGCCTACCATCGCACTATTATTGGGTATTTTCTTGTATCATGAACCATTTACCGAAGTTCATTATGTATCATTTGCCTTCATATGGATATCTTTAGTGGTGTTTTCCTTATCTAGAACAGAATTATTCCAAAAAAGTGAGATGTTGCTACGGGAATTGGGTACGTGGATAAAATAATAATGCATATTTCCCACTTTTTTTTGATATGCTCCTTCTTCTAAACGATTTTATAATATTAAATGTGTATACTATTAATAAAAGATTAGATGTAGCGAATTATCCCATTTAATTGTAAAAAATAGCTAAAATGGAGAGGGATAAGTAATGAATAGCAACTTGATTGATTTTTCTAGATTTATGCCCCATGGGCAAACGAATATTGACAGCGAAGCCGCTAAAAAATTTTTCATTAGTGAGGTTTTGCCTTGCGTGTGTATGACTAGTTTGCAAAGGCTAATCACGGCAAATGCTTCTGGTAATACACAATTGGTACGACTGGAAATGATGAGAATGTTCGTTGAGTCGGAATTAATGAGACCCACCAAGACAGATGCAAATAGCTTGAATTTATTTTTCTCCCAATCCTAAGTTATCCCGTGGTGCATTGGTGAGTCAGATATAAGCAAGATGAATCTCAATATTTTCAATAAGCAAGTTACTGGCGACGCCTTGATAGCGTCGTCTTTCTCTATGCTTAAAATGCAAACTCGTTTATAGTAGAATTTACTCTTCGTCCAAAATGTTATCTCCATGGAAATAACAAGTAATTATTTTGTAGAAACAAAGGGTTTTTTAACATTATGCGGAATATCTTGAAAGATTATAACTGCTACAAAGGAGAGGTGAAAGTACATGTTTTCCCACAATGTACCTTGTCGAGGATACAAAATGGTTTTGAGGCTTTGATATGAAGCATCTACGTACACTACATGCCTCCAAAATACAACGGAATTCCCTCCGCAAAAAAAACATATCGACAGTTCTTTACGATACGGCTCTTGGACTACTAAACCATCTTGATCTCATAAGCCTTCTTGAAATGATTGTCATAGAGGCTACAAAATTAGTTAAGACCAAGCACGGGTACTATAATCTGGTGGAACTTGAGTCTGATCAGATGATTCGAAAAGTAGGAGTCGGAGTTTACCAAAGTGATGTAAATCGTGTGATGAGTTTGAATCAGGGAATTATTCGACAAACGATTGAAACAGGAAAAATTACAATTATTGATGACTATAGTACATGGAGTCATCGGCTAAGTGCCCTCTTTTTTGATAAAATTCATACCGAGATGCAAGTTCCTATAAAAATAGGCTCTAAAATCATCGGAGTCTTAGGTTTGTCCTTTATAGAAGCTGATCGTACATTTACAAGGTCGGATGTTGCGATCTTCCAAAGATTTGCTACCATTGCATCAATCGCCATTTATAATGCAATTTTATACTCCACGGCGCAACGTGAAAATGACGAGCGGAAAAAAATTCAAGAAAATTTACTACAAATCACAGGTACTATGCAGGATGTTGTGGCTAAGATTGATCAAGATGGAATGATTGAGTATATCACTCCTTCGTGCAAAAAATTAACAGGTTATGACCTTGACCAGTTAGTCGGATCACATTTTCTTAAATTTGTTCATCCTGATGATTTAGAATATTCTATAGCTTCCTATGCCTCTTTTATGGATTATGATGAACCACGTAGTATCTGCTACCGTTATATGCATGCATCAGGGAAAATTATATGGTTTGAGAGTCTGAGAGAAAAGCTGTATAAAGACGGAAGTGTTATTGGCGCAGTATTTGCCTCTCGCGATGTTACCGATAGGATACAAGCTGAAAAAGAAGCAAAAATCCTTGAGGCCAACTATCAAGCTATATTTAGTTCTGTAAATGACGGAATTATTATATACGATGTAGAGACGTTGAATATTGTTGATGCGAATGAAAAAGCATGCGCTTTGTTTGGCTTTTCACTAGGCAATATGTTACTACTAAAATTACAAGATTTTGGTACTGGAGAAATTCCATACACGGAAAAAGAGTCCTTGACTTGGTTTCAGAAGGCGATTCAAGGTGAAACACCCCTATATGATTGGAAAATTAAGAATGCAGAAGGCAAACACCTTGATCTTGAAGTAAGTCTTAAACATATCAAGTTAGGTGGTAAGTGCCATATTCTAACCGTGGTACGTGATACATCAGAGCGTGAATTCGCGAAAGAACAAATTTATCGTCTGGTCAATTTTGATGATTTAACTAAACTTCCCAACAGGACGCTTTTCTACGATAGGTTGCATATAGCGCTAGCTCATGCGAAACGCAATGGAGAAAAACTTGCAGTTGTATTTCTCGATTTAGATCGGTTTAAAATAATTAATGATTCTTTAGGGTATCACATTGGGGACAATATGCTTCAGGAAGTAGCTGAAAGATTAAAACTTTGCATTCGAGATGAGGATACCTTATGCCGTATGGGCGCAGACGAGTTTGTTATCATTCTGACTGACATTGAGAAGTTCTCCAACATTACTAAGATTGTTTCAAGGATGGCAGCCACCCTTTCAATGCCTTGCATAATAGGCGAAGTTGAGCTACGTATTACTTCTAGCATTGGGATAACTCTCTATCCCGATAATGGCCATACCCCTGAAATATTGATTAAACATGCAGAACTTGCTATGTATCATGCGAAAGAGAGTGGTAGAAACAATTATCAATTCTTTACAGAGTCGCTAAATGATGTCGTTACAGAACGTCTATCTCTTGAAAATAGTCTTAGACTGGCGATAGAGAGAAATGAGTTCGTGCTATACTATCAACCGCAAGTTAACATCCGAACGAATAAACTAATCGGAGTTGAAGCACTCATTCGATGGAATCATCCTCAGAATGGCTTGATCTCTCCAGCCAAGTTCATTCCTATTGCGGAAGAGACAGGGCTCATCATTCCAATAGGCGAATGGGTGCTCCATGAAGCTTGTCGTCAACATCTCAGTTGGATTGATTTTGGCTTGCCGGCAATACAAATCTCCGTAAATGTTTCCGCCATTCAATTTCAAGAAAAACAATTCTTTTTTACTCTACAAGAGATCATTAAAAGCTACAATATTGATCCCAGTTACCTAGAACTTGAGTTAACGGAAGGCATTATAATGAAAGATGTGAATACTGTGATAAAAGAACTTCATTTTCTTAAAGCTCTTGGCGTGAAATTATCAATTGACGATTTTGGTACTGGATATTCTAGTTTACAATATCTCAGCCAATTCCCCATTGATAAATTGAAAATTGATCAATCTTTTATTAGGGCAATGGACGCCGACCCTTCAAGCCTTGCGATTGTAGAAACCATTATTTCTCTTGCCGAAAAGTTACAGATTAAAGTAATTGCTGAAGGGGTAGAAACTAAGGATGGGGTAAAAATATTACAAAAGTGTGGTTGTGATGAAGTGCAGGGATACTATTTTTCAAAACCTTTACCTGCACACGAATTTATTGAGTGGTATTACGATAGATAGTGAGGGACTCATCAGAATTCTAAGTAAAATAGTTTACAACTATAAGGAACCATGGCAGTGAGCCGTGGTTTTTTTTTGTCATCAGAAAACATAGTATTCTTTATTGTTGAATTCTGTAGCTTCTTTCTATCGAAATAACCATATGACCTGACTTTTCTATCATGTTGAATGAATGATCGTACTTATTGGCTAAGCCTTTTAGGAAGTTTAGGAAAGTATTAGCAGATTCATTTATAATGTCAACTGTAAGATCACCGTGAACTATCAATTGTCCATGATCCACTTTAGAACATATTTTACACTCTAGTGCGTTCATTACTTGATATTGATGAGATAATACTGCTAAAAAGTCAAATAGGAACAGCATGAACCGAAAATTACCATGACACTTATTGTCGTTACTATCGATTGTTAGCTTTCCAGAAGCAATCATCTTTGACATAGATTTGGAGATCCCATCCGCAATTTCTTGAAAATTAAAGACCATTGGATAACTTGGAGTTGAATTTACGAAATTCAAACATAGGGTTTCACATAAACCAATTACTTCTTTTGAACTATTATTGTCTCTTACTTGAGAAAAAGTAAATGCTATGATTTCTTTAATTGAGAGATAATCTCTATCGACACAACCTAACTTTGTATCTAACGTTTTAAACACGTTTTTATATACACTGTTGCTACTTTCCAAAGCCTTTGCTAACTCTTCCTTCTCCTTTTTTAGATTATAAAACTCAACTGCTTCCCGTATCGCCCTAAGCAAGTCACCCATTTCCCAAGGCTTTGTAATGTATTTATGAATATCACCTTCATTAATAGAGGCTAACACATCATTTAATTGGGTATATCCGGACAGGACAATCTTTTGCATATCAGGGTATTTTTCTTTTGCTATTTTTAGCATTGTGAGTCCATCCATTGTAGGCATTCGTAAATCAGTTACAACAACGCTTATTTTGGTTTTTTCCATTATAACCAGCGCCTCTTGTGCACTACCTGCAAAATATGGAATATAGTCCTCATCTACAACATTTCTTCTAATAGATCCTAATATAAGAGGCTCATCATCCACAAACAATACACTATTTTTCAAAATATCGCCCCACAATCCAACTTTTCCAATCATTTCTTCCACTCAGACTCAATTAATCTAGATCTTATAATAATACATTCAACAATAAACAAACAGTCCCCTGCAAATCCGCAATTTCACTTTTATGGAATAGTAAAAGTAAAGAAATAATCCGACTTTAGCAGTCGGCCTTTTTCATAGAAAAGGGAATTGAAAAGCTAACCAATCCAATACCAATTTATGAACAGGGAGGTACATAGCAATAAAGTGAGAGAACTTACGGCTGTATAACAATAAAAAATTTTTGGGGGAAGACGGGCGAAAAATAAATATAAAGGAAATATGGGTAGAACGAAACGTGACATACTGTATAGTGGTAATCCAGTAGCTGCGAACATTAAAGGGATGATAAACCATAACCATCCAATGATCAGATAGGATTTATGAACTTTGAATTTAGACAAAAATGTTGTACATAGCAAGCCAACTAAACTAATAATCACAATAAATGAGTCCAAAGTAGCCCCTGGTTGATTCGCCGGATTATTAGCAAAGGTCAAAGGCAGGTTGTTCCATATGTTTTGCCACGGCAACCCTAAATGCCTGCCCCACCCTTGTTGAGAGCTGACAAAGGCTAGTGGGTCTCCCAATAAATATAAATTATAAATCATAAACAGAACTAAGGCCGCTGGTGGCAAAAACAGAGAAAATATTGCATACTTCGTCTTACGTAATCGAGGATAGGACTTTATAAATTCATACAGCAAAAATAAAAACAGGAAGATCCCCAGATTTCTAGTTAAAGTAGCCAGAGCGCCAGCCATTCCTGCATACCACCATTTATCTACTCTTGCACAATAAACGCAAGCAAGAGAGGAGGCTATAAAGATTGGCTCAGTGTAGATGCTATTCAGAAAAAAGGAAGTAGGCATAACAGCATAGGATAAGAGGGCATACCGCACTTCCTTTTCGGAAAAATCTAGTTTAAAGGTAAGATCCATGATCCAAAAACTCAAGAAGGCAAATAAATTACAGATGAGTAAGCCTGCAACAGCTATGTGTAGCCCTAAATAGGATAAGACTTTCATAAATATTATGATGGAGGGAAAAAAAACGATTGATTTGATCGTATAACCCTGTCCAGCAATATAAGTATACCAGTGAGCATCCCATTTGATAAGTTTTTCAATGTAGGGCGAAAGGGGATAAAGAGACTGGTCAATAAAGCCAGCAGGTTCATGGTGTGGTAATTTATCAGCCAAGAAGTAAGATGTAACAATGATAAGCGTGTGAATAAAAAAGCAAATCCATACAGTCTTTGAAGGACGTCTCATTAGTAGATACCTCTTCCGCTTAATTCCAGGACATCTTACTTGGTAGTTCCTGTGTCACAATTGGTTTCCCACCCTCTCTGTTGGTTTCATTGTAAGCAGCAGGCCATGTCCACTTGTTATTTGCAATGAAGTTCCAACCAATTGAAACTGAAATACCTAGTAATTGACCAGCATATATATTCCAACCTAGAAAAAGAAAGCTCTGAGCGAATAAGGTTGTAATCCCAATACCAAGTCCGCAAATTAAAGAAAATTGGGGAAACTGTATTATGCGTCTCCATAAGACCTGACTTTTGTATTCTCGCCACGTTACATTATGATTCCATAAAAAGTTATGAATCATTGCAATACATGAAGAGTTAATTGATGCTGATAGTTCCCCCATATTAAGTAGTTGTAAAAAAATGTGTAAACACAATAAATTTACAAAGACTCCTAAGATGCCGATGATACAAAAGGAGTAGAACCTACGATCTTCGGGGCTATTATTTACGAGCCGAACAATGTGCCTAAAGTAGTTATACTGTTCTTTGATACTCATCTTTGATTGCCCTGCTTTCCGTGCAACAAATGAATAGGGGATTTCGTGTACAGTTCGATATTTTCCCTTAACAAGAATTTCTATCAGAATTTTCCAACCAATAGGATCCAGGTGGGCATGGCTTATCACACTACGTTTAAGTGCAAAGTAGCCACTTGTGGAGTCCGAAATGGGGCGCAACTTCTTAATGGCGATACAGCCTATTCCTCGAGCAATTCCAGATATTAATTTGCGAAATAGATTAAGTCCGCCATCTGACCCTCCTGGAACAAAGCGGCTAGGAATTACAATATCTGCCTGCAATAACCTTTTAAGAATTAATGGAATCAATTCAGGCGGATGTTGAAGATCTGCATCCATAACGATGATTTGATCTCCTTGGGAATGACAAAAGCCTTGCACTACTGCAGATGCCAATCCTCTTTCATTTTTCCGATGAAGATACCTTACACAATCGAATTCATGGCATAGCTGTTCGAGCACTGTCGGGGTATCATCAAGGCTATCATCGACAAATAATATTTCATATCGGCAATTTTCCCGATTTAGGATGGTCATTATTCTCGTAGTAATTAATCTAACATTATTTTTTTCATTAAAAGTTGGAATTACGATACTAAGATCCATATAAACGATCGTCATCCTTCCCTGCAGTCAGACATTTTCCCTTATTAGTGTTGTGCGATAGTAATGTCCTTATTCTAGGAAAAAAATGGATTTTATGATGATAAAATCCCATGCTAAATTGCCCACCTGCAAGTTGCAGGTGGGCACAAAGAGTTGATATTCAGTTTGAAAACCTACCTAAGTTTGCGCATCAGTCGCATTCCGTTGAGGGTTACAAGGATTGAAGAACCCATATCGGCAAATACTGCAAGCCATAGGTTCACATAGCCGCCAAAAGTGAGGATGACGAACACAATTTTGACTAAGATGGCAAAACCAATGTTTTGCTTAATAATTGCTACAGTTTTGCGACTAAGTTTGATAAGGTATGCGAGTTTTCCCAGGTCATCCGACATAAGTGCAATATCGGCTGTCTCAAGGGCAGTATCCGAACCTGCGACCCCCATCGCAATACCTATATTGGCGGCAGCTAATGCGGGAGCGTCGTTTACGCCATCACCGACCATGGCTACACTACCATACTCTCTAATTATTTTTTTTACTACGTTTACTTTATCTTCCGGCAGCAATTCACTATAGAAAGTATCAAGCTGCAATTTTGTTGCGATAGAACCGGCTACGCTGTTGTTATCACCTGTCAGCATTGTAACATGTTTAATTCCTGCTTGGCGCAATGTCTGAATCGCATGAGCACTGTTAGCGCGCAGAGTATCCGCGACAGCTATCATCCCTAATATTCCTTCTTTAGTTCCCATCAGCATGACTGTTTTACCTGCTTGCTCAAGGGCCACCATGCCGTGCTCATGCTGAGATAGTTCAAGACCCAGTTCTTCAAACAAACGCAGGTTCCCAATATACACGGTTTTGCCGTCAACATCCCCTTGAGCGCCACGACCAACTAATGCCTTGAAATTTGCTATCGGTTTTAGAGCAAGACCTTTGGCCTTTGCCACTATAGCGGCTGCCAACGGATGTTCGGACAGTTTTTCAACCGAGGCAGCAATGATTACGAAGTCTTGCTCGGTAGTACCATCTCTTGGAATAACGTCAGTGACAACTGGGCACCCATAGGTTAATGTACCAGTCTTATCAAACGCGATAGACTTAATTGCACCCATCTGCTCAAGATAGGCACCCCCTTTAATCAAAACGCCGTTTCTGGATGAATTTCCGATCGCGGACACGATAGAAACAGGCGTTGAAATGACCAGAGCACAAGGGCAAGAGATGACGAGCAGAACAAGCCCTTTATAAAACCATGCCGCAAATGGCTGATCGAAAAACATCCAAGGAATAACCATGACCCCGACAGCGGCAATCAGAACCGCCGGAGTATAATATTTTGAGAAAACGTCAATAAATTGTTGGGAAGGAGCCTTCTGTGCCTGTGCCTCTTCCACCAAGTGCATTATTTTGGCTAGGGTAGAATCTGATGATATTTTAGTGACTGCAATTTCCAGGGCACCATGCTCATTAACAGTACCTGCATACACAGTGTCGCCAACAAATTTCTCAACGGGTATCGACTCGCCAGTGATGGTAGCTTGGTCTACTGCCGACATTCCGTCTTTAACAACACCGTCCATAGCAATTTTCTCTCCAGGTTTTACAATAATGATATCACCGATAACAATCTCCTCAATAGGCAGCTTTTGCTCTTGATCCCCCCGGCGGACCATTGCTTCAGGTGGAGCCAGCTCCATCAATGCCTGGATGGATTGTCGGGTTTTATCCATGGTATAGGTTTGAAGAGTATTACCAAAAGAGAACAGAAACGCTACTGTAGCCCCTTCGCCCCATTCACCAATAACGGATGCTCCTATTATCGCTACAGTCATAAGAAAATTCATATCAATGCTCAAAGACCGTAGACCATAAAGGCCACTCTTAGCGGTATGATAGCCACCAATAATTGTGGTCCCAATATACAAAGAGATAATTACATCATCACGGATACCAAACCATTGCATTACTGTCGCCACTACCAGGAGTATACCAGACACAACAGTGGTTTGTGTTCGCTGATTGGTCCACCAAGCAGGCCTACTTGCTATGGATTGCCCCTTGCTTTCACGTTCAGCACTATACCCTGCCTGTTGAACAGCCTTGACAATATCTGCTTCGTTAATGGTATATTCAACTGTAAGTTTGGCTGTGGCGAAAATTACCTGTGCCAAGTGAACACCCGACAGGGAAAGAAGCTTTTTTTCTAGCTTTGCAGCACAGTCTGCACAATCAAGACCAGATATTTTAAAGACCGTCTTATGATTATCTCTATTTACTACAGAGGAGCAGGACTTATAATCGTTTTCTTCCCCTTGTGTTAAGCTCTTGTCATCATCACAACTAGCGGTTGCAATCGATTGGATGGCTTCGCCAGAGCAGCACCCACTCTGACAGCTACTTTGTTTCTTTGTTCCTTTGTGGAAAGAGTATTTTTTTGCCATTCTACAACCTCCTATCTATGTTTAATATGTTCAATGCATTGAGACAGTAGCAACCCAATATGCTCATCATCGAGGGAATACCAAGCCATTTTACCTGCCTTACGGTACTTTACCAGACGGGCATTTCTGAGTAAACGCAGTTGGTGGGAAACTGCAGACTGTCCCATATCAACAACCGCTGCTAAGTCACAGACACAAAGTTCTCTTTTAGATAATGCATGTAGCATCTTCACTCGAGTCGTATCTCCCAACAATTTAAACGCTTCAGCAACCTGCTGAGCATCTGCATCTGCAATAGCCTCATTTCTCGCTATACATATTACTTGAGGATGTTCACACAGTTGCTCACAGGTATCAATCGTACAATCAGAATCAGACATTAAATCGCACCTCCAATATATGAATACATGTTCATATATCATTATATGCTATATTGCTTATAAAGTACATAATATAGCTCAAAGAAAAACATAAGTCCTACCCGATATTTTTCTGGCAGAACTTATGTTCCTTCTAATGAAATATTTTATTTAAGCCTTTCTCCCAACAGTGATCCGATAAGGGCCACTGCTACCTTGGCAGTTTGGTTCTTATTATCCAGTACTGTATTGACTTCGACGAATTCTGCGCTAGTGACAATGTTAGCCTCAGAAAGTAATTCCATAGCGAGATGACTTTCACGATAAGTCAGTCCCCCAATGACAGGTGTTCCAACGCCCGGAGCATGCAATGGGTCCATGACATCCATATCAAAGCTTACATGAACACCATCAGTACCATGGGACACAATTCGGATGGTTTCTGCCATCACCTTTGCCATACCCATAATATCGATCTCATGCATAGTGAACACCACAACACCCAATTTCTTCAGTAGAACCTTCTCACCTGGATCCAAATCCCGGATTCCGATCATGACAACTTTTGCTGGTTCTAGTTGAGCTTTGGCGCCTCCGATATTCATCAATCGTTCATGACCGTTGCCCAAACTCACCGCTACCGACATACCATGAATATTACCAGAAGGTGACGTTTCAAGAGTATTGATATCACCATGGGCATCAAACCAAAGTACGCCTAACTTCTTTTTGTGTTGTAGTACCCCGGCTATGGTTCCAATCGCAATACTATGGTCCCCCCCAAGAATCAGGGGGAAATGCTCTTTGGCCATTTCTTCATTAACCCTTCGGCAAAGCTCATGATTAACTCTTTCGATTTCATCCAGGTATTTTAAACTCTCCTCGTCTACTTGGTAAACATCGGGCCGATTAACTATAATATCACCTTTGTCATCGATCAAATAGCCGATGGCCTCAAGTCGTTCCCTTAGGCCTGCATGGCGTATGGCACTAGGCCCCATATCCACTCCTCTACGATCTGCGCCCAAATCTAATGGAACGCCGATGATTGAAATACGATTATTAATAATAGGATTCATATAAATCCCCTTTCGACTATTATTGATATACTGATTTTTATTGTACCACGCCGTTCAATTTCTCAGTCAAATTATTCGGAAAGACTCATTTTTTTCCCTGCCCTTAGCCTAAATTGGGTGGCAATGTTTTGTTTAATAACAACAATAAAAAAAGTCAATTCTATTTACTCTATGCAAAAAAATTTCCCCATTACTCTCATACCTATTATTCATAGAGAATCCGAAGAAAAATACAGAAAATCATGATACAATTGAGAATATAAAGAATAGTAATAATAATTGTAGTACATTGTTCGAGCGTGTTGCAACCACTCAAGCTCCAACAGCTCATTTTGAAGAATATATAGGCGGTGTTGAAACATGTTTGACATAGTGATTAATAATGGTCTGATCATTGATCCAGAAACCCATTATCGTTGTATTGGTAATGTGGGCATATTAGATGGTAAAATTGCCCTTATAACGAAAGAAGACATCCATGGGACTCAGGAATTCGATGCTTCTAACAGGATCATTTGTCCTGGTTTTATAGACATACATGGACATGTGGATTTGGATGATTATTGCGGAGAACTATCCTTACGGCAGGGAATTACTACCACTGTAGGAGGTAACTGTGGACTCAGTCCTTTAGATATAAATTCATTCTTTGCGGCTCAAGAGCATCAAGGTTTTATCATCAATCAGGCAGAGTTTATTGGTCATTCTATCAGTCTCAGAGACGCGGTAGGTGCCATAAATCCTCTGATGCCTGCCACACCTGAGCAATTATCTCGTATGGAATATTTAGTGGAAAAAGCTTTCGAGGACGGTGCGTGCGGTTTATCCCTGGGACTGGCCTATGCCCCAGGCACTTCCAATGATGAAATTATTAATTTGAGTAAAATTGCCGCCAAATATGGGAGAGTCGTAGCCGTAGATACTCGCATGATTACTGGTATTGATATGTATTCCCTCGTCGAAGTCATCGCGATCGCAAGGCAAACTGGAGCCCGCATTCAGGTATCCCACCTAGTATATCAATATGGTACAGGAGTCATGGATGAAGCACTGGCAGTGATGAATAAGGCGCGATCTGATGGTATTGATATAAGGTTTGACAGTGGTATGTATACCCAGTGGGCCACCCATATCGGTGCGGTCCTGTTCAGCGAAGAGTATATGGAATTAAACGGTTGGAATCTTGAGGATATTTTGGTCATCACAGGAAAACATAATGGTAAGCGTTTAAACATCGATATTTACCGTGAACTGCGTGCCACTGATCCTCATGTATCAGTGGTGGTTTTTACGGGTATTGAAGAGGAAATTTATTTAGCCTTAAATCATCCTTATGCCATGCCATCCACCGATACAGGTGCTTATGCACCTGGAGAAGGACACCCCCAAATTGCGGGCAGTTTTCCCCGTTATTTTAGAAAAATGGTTGTTGAAAGGTATCAATTAAATTTAATAGAAGCAGTTTGTAAAGCCACATTGTTACCAGCGGAGACCCTTGGCTTTAACTCCAAGGGACGACTCCAGGAAGGTATGGATGCTGACATTGTAGTATTTGATATTAATAGCATTAATGATAAGGCAGATTTCGGGCTGCCGAACGCCTTCCCTGAGGGGATTGATTATGTTTTTATCAATGGTAAGCTAGCCCTTGCTCGGGGGGAAATTATAGATGGTAGAGCGGGAAAAGCGGTTCGATGTACAAAACCTGTCTATGACTATCAAATATGATCCTTTGACTAAGGCATCTGAAAGAAAACTATTTATTTTCTTTCAGATGCCCAATAGAGGAGAATATTAATATTATCACAACAAGCCTTAAATACCATGTCCTTTTGATGATCTCTATTTCTCAAGATCATCCGAAAGTGTTTGCGTATTTTGTTCGAGCAAACCTAATTTTCGGGCGAGTAATGGAGTGGTTGATGCTTGTATTATCAAAGTGAGTAGTATTGCTAAAAACGCAACAGATGAAATCACGTCAGTATGAGCTACTCCTGTACCAATCAGCATACCTACGAGCGCTGCCGGGATAACACCCGTCTCACGAGTCCAGAACATGAAAAGAATCTCATTTCTGCTCCACTTTGCCTTCCTATCCGGCAAAGTGCAGAGTAATACTGCGATTGGTCGTGCCACAAACATAAAAACAATAACTACCACTAAGGCTGGAGCAAAGTATTTGGTTATCATTTCTAAATCCACATGAGTACCCAGTAAAACAAAAATTAATATTCGTAGTAATAACGACGATATATGGATAAAACTATGAACTTCGTCATGGTGCTTTTCCTTCATTGTCCAACCAATTTCATCTAAATTTCCAAGAACTAATCCGGCAATAAATACGGCCATGAAACCGCTAGCGCCAAAATGTTCGGCAGTCATATACGAGGCAATAATAACTGGAGCAGTAAGAACCTGGGCATACTCAGCAAAAATATCTTTTGATTTATTACTGATCAGATACCCAGTTAATAGTCCAAATAAACCACCAATGATCATTCCACCACCTGCCATAACCAAAAATTTTTGGATCGTTGGAATTAGTGAGAAATCACCTGTAGTTATTGCTTCCAGCAAGGTGAAAGTTACAATAGCGCCAGTTGCATCATTAAAGGCCGATTCGCTAATTACTGTCTGAGCAAGCCGTTCCCTAACGTTTACCGAGAGGAATATTGGAACTAAAGTAGCCGGGTCTGTGGGAGCAATCGTAGCCGCTAAGAGCAATGCATAGATCATTCCAATGCCAAAAGCCAAGTGTGCCGTATATCCAACAATGGCTACCATAACGAAGACTGCTAGCGTTGATAATAGTGTCAATGTGATCCATACGTTTTTCAATATACTAATACGCACGCCTATACCGCCATGGAATAATAAAAATGAAGCACCCATAATTAGAATTAATTGGTTAGCAGTGGATTCCACAGGTATGTCTACCAATCCAACTCCTGGAGGGCCGATTAGAATCCCGACTAAAAGATAGAGTACTACATCAGGGATCTTAAAATAGTTTGCTAGTTTTCCAACGATGGTTCCAATAACGAGAATGATTGACAGCGTCGTTAACAAGTGGTGAACATTTTGAATTGTTGCATTTTCCATATACTACCTCCAAAAATTTTAGGAGGATTCCGTTGTGAACAGACTCCTCCTAATAAAAATCATTATCTCCCACGTAATCGTAAGTGATAGTGAAGCCTTATTCTTTTTACACCTTAATCATAACAAAAACCACTATCTATGTAAAGATGATCCGCCCTTGCTTATGTCAGGGATGGCTTCTATTTTCTTGACAAAAATATTATATCTTCTCATATTATTATCAATTCTGATTTCTAATATTTATATTTTTAACTCTTTATTGTAGAATATGAAAGTCAAATCTTTCTGAAAAAAACAATAGCCTATTCACAAGTACATATTTCTAAACTAATGAGTCCTAGTCATACTCATCCAACTGGTTGAGTACACGCTGGCCAAGTTCTGGAAATCGGTATAGCATCATTGATAGCATTGCCGTATTCTTATTAAATATTGCTATTAAAGGATTGATTTCCTGGGCAAATCAAGGTATTATATAAATAAAGTTAGCACTCAAACATCCCGAGTGCTAACAACATGATTTTGACTGGGTAACTTACTTTTAAATGAAAAGGAGACTCTACATATGACGCAAATAATTAACAAGGAAACCCGCGAATTTCAAGCTGAGACCAAGCAACTATTGGATCTGATGATTCACTCCATTTACACCAACAAGGAAATATTTTTGCGAGAACTTATCTCCAATGCCTCAGATGCCATTGATAAGCTACGCTTTCAATCCTTAACCAACCATGATCTGCTTGAAGGAGACGAAAACTTTGAGATTTTTATTGTTCCTGACGAAGCCACCAATACTCTAACCATCTCAGATAACGGAATCGGTATGACCTATGACGAGGTTGTCGAAAATATTGGCACTATCGCAAAATCAGGAACTAAGAGTTTTCTCGAAAAACTGAAGGAAAAAGAAACAGCTACCGACAATCAGTTGATTGGCCAATTTGGCGTAGGCTTTTATTCGTCCTTCATGATCTCTGATAAAGTAACCTTGATCACTCGCGCCCCGGGTCAAGAAAAAGGCGTCAAGTGGGAATCTGCTGGTGATGGAACTTATACCATTGAAGAATGTGATAAGGAGAAACGAGGCACTACCATCATTATTGCTCTGGGCGAGGATTTCCGCAGTGCCAGTCATCCTGAAGAAAACTTCTTAGAACGTTATACCATTGAAAGTTTAATCAAAAAATACTCTGATTATATCCGCTACCCAATTAAAATGAATTTCATAAAAGAAGAACAACCCCTAGACGCTGACGGCAAGGAAATTGAAGATGCGCCTGCAACCCAAACTGTTGAAGTCCGTACATTAAACTCCATGACGCCTCTATGGACCAAGAGTAAAAATGAAATCACACCAGAGGAATACCAACTCTTCTATAAAGATCTCTTCCACGACTGGGAAGAATCACTGGAACTCATTCATTCTAAGGCTGAAGGCACTGTAGAATATACAACACTGCTCTTTATTCCTTCCCGTGCACCCCATGATTTCTACAGTCAACAAGCCTCCTCTGGAATTAGACTGTACTCCAAACAAGTTTTCATTATGGATAACTGCAAGGATCTTCTCCCTGAATACCTACGATTTGTACGCGGTCTAGTGGATTCTCCTGATTTCTCCCTCAATATATCCCGAGAAATTCTTCAACATAGTACACAATTGAAGCTTATCGGCAAGAATCTGGAGAAGAGTGTCTTAAAAACCTTAGAAAAACTTCTCACCAAAGATCGTCCAAAGTACGAAAAGTTCTGGAAAGAATTCGGTAGAGCTCTCAAAATTGGCGCCTATACTGATTACAGCAGCCGCGACAAACTGAAAGATTTGTTGCTCTTCTCTTCTTCCCAGTCAGCAGATACTTTGACAACTTTGGCTGATTATACAAAACGGATGCCTGAAAATCAGAAGGTCATTTATTATGCTACAGGTAAAGACCAAGCTTCAGTAGAACGGTTGCCACAAATGGAACTTCTACAAGAAAAAAATATTGAAGTTCTCTATCTGTTCGATCAGGTTGATGAATTTACCATTGATGCCTTGAAAGAATACGATGGAAAGAAATTCCATTCTATTAGCCGTGGCGATTTAGATTTGGGTGATATTGATTCCCCTGAGTCAAAACAGAATACTGAGGCTATTTGTAAAGAAAATAAGTCCCTAATCGAGGCTATAAAAGAATCACTAAAGGGTAAAATCGCCGATGTCAAGATTAGTAACCGCTTGAAATCCAGCGCAGTTTGTCTTGTTAGTGACGATAACGGCATCAGCCTTTCCATGGAACAAATTCTATCAGAAATGAACCAAACCATGTATAAAGCCAGCCGTATCCTTGAAATAAACCCTACTCACGATTTGTTTACCACGTTACAATCCTTACATGAAACAGCTCCTGATTCAGAATCCTTTAAAGATTATTGCGAATTATTATATGTCCAAGCATTGTTGATTGAAGGTATCCTCCCTGAAGATCCAATCGGTTTCGCTAATAAAGTGGCCAGCTTAATGGCACGCACTGGAAAGTAATTAGTAACAACAACTAAAGGGCTTGAACCATATGGAAAATGGTTCAAGCCCTTTATCTATTTATTAAATGCTACGAAAGTTTACTTTTTTGATACTATGTATCTTGCCTTTTATTGCTGTATGTTGAAGGGCATTCATAACAAGGTCGCCTTTTTCTCCAAGAATCTCAACATAAGAGCATGTATCCTGGACATCGATCACACCAATATCTGCCCCACTAACCCCATCAATACTGCTCATCGCACCCAAGATATCGCCTGGCCTCATTTTTGTCTTTTTCCCAGCATTAATACGCAGTCTAGTAATCTCTTTATTTAACTCTTGGCTTTTATCAATTTTTAACACGGGTTTATTTTTACTACGATTTTCAAAAATTTCCTTGCCAGTTGTGACTTCTTCGAGGGTTGGGTATTCTTGCCTAGGTATCTTATATTGAACATAGTCCTCTATGTCGTACAAAGCATTCATTTCACCCATCGTTACAAGGCTAATGGCTGCGCCGATATTTCCTGCTCGCCCTGTCCTACCAATGCGATGTACATAGCTTTCATGATCGAGTGGCATATCATAATTTACAACAAGAGATATAGCGTCGATGTGAATCCCCCTTGCCACCACATCAGTGGCAATCAAAAAAGGAAATTCTCCCCTTTTAAAACTTTGAATGGTTTCTAATCGATCTCTTTGCTCCATTCCTCCATGTAAGTTTCTACAAAAAAATCCTTCCCTTTCCATTCTTTCAAATAATGTATCGACTTTTTCCCTCGTATTACAAAATAAAATGCAACTTTCCGGCTGAGAACTATAAATTATTTTGGTCACAAGATTGAACTTGTTATCTTCTTCTACTTCATAGTATCCTTGCTGAATTTTCTCCCCAGTAGGATTGTCTGACTCAACTTCGATCTGCATCGGATGAATCATGTATGTGCTACATATTTTACTAATTTTATCTGGCATTGTTGCGGAAAATAACATCGTGATGCGGCCTTTAGGTAGCATTTTTATAATTGCTTCCACTTGCTCAAGAAAACCCATATCCAACATTTTGTCGGCTTCATCGATAATAAGATACTTAATGTCTTTCAATATGATATTTTGTCTTTCAATATGATCAAAAGTTCTCCCTGGTGTACCTACGATAATATGCACCCTTTGCTTTAGCTCTCTCGTTTGTATATCCATAGGCTGTTTACCAAAGATAACGCAGCATCTGATTCTTTTAAACCGTCCTATATTGGTAATATCCTGTTTGAGTTGTACTGCCAATTCTCTCGTGGGTGTAAGCACTAATACTTGAGGACTTCTTTGCTCTAATTCAATCTTTTCACAAACAGGAATGGCAAAGGCAGCTGTTTTCCCACTACCCGTCTGTGATCTAACAATAATGTCCTTCCCTATAAGGACCAAAGGTATAACCCTTTCTTGAACCTCAGTGAGACTTTCATATCCTAGGCTCGTTAGGGCTTTTACTATTTCTGTACTAAAACCATAAGACTCGATATTTTTCTTATCCATACTCGCGTGGCCTCACTCTTCCGTTTTTTTCATTATATTAATTGCATCTGTTATTATATACATAATAGCAGACAAAAACACCTACAGCTCCTGTAAGTTGTAGGTGTTTTTCATAAAGGAATATTCTATGTTATCCCGATTTTGAGAATACAGCTTTGCATACTTCACCAATGATCTTCGCATAGACGGTAAAATTTTCTAATCCGTAACGCAGGTCATCCACTGTATCAACCAGATTATCCTGGAACGACCCAAAAGCGCTATTCGTCTGATCAACAATTCCCTTCAAGCTTATGGCGAGTTCATTAACATTAGCCAGTGCTACGGGTAGTTCAGAAATTGTTTGGCTAATGTCATCGCCGTGGTCACTGAGAACACCCCGGATATGACCGATCACAGAGAATACACGATGGAGAACAGCGATCAGATAGCCACTGACAATCAGGATGATAATGAAAATAATAAATAGTCCTACATCATATAGCGTAATATACATGAATATCCCCTCTTTCAGCGAAGTTTACTAACGAGCGGCCGAGCATTACTGCCCGGCCGCTCAACCTACTGCTTGTGAAACTATTATTCTTGGACTTCTATTTCTTCGGCGACTGTGGCCTGTTTTTCCTTCATCTTTTCCTTAGCTTCTTCCACCCGAACCTTGGTTTTTTCAACTATTTCTTTAGCTTTCTCAGGAAGTTCTTTGGCAACTTTGATAAGATCTTCGCGATTTTCTCTACCTGATTTAGGTGCGAGCAATACGCCAGCAACGGCCCCAAGGGTTGTCCCAATAGCGGCTCCGATTGCTACATTTTTCAATACTTTTTGGCGTACTTTCTTCTGGCGATTTTTTTTGCCTCTTTCAATTAAATCCATTATGGACATATCATACACCTCCGGTAATTTGATATTTGCTTTATATGTATTAAGTTATATATTCGACATCACTTACAAAAGTCCTTGTTTTAATTATAAGAAGAATGCTGAGCGTAAAACCATATTAAAGCCCAATAACTCTATTGCGCCCCTTCTTTTTGGCCTGATATAAAGCCATATCGGCTTTCTCTAGCAAACTAGCAGGAATCATATTTTCTTGTGGAACAGCCGTGGCTATGCCAACGCTTATCGTCACGTACTTACTGACTTCAGACCTTGAATGAACGACCTTAATAGACTCAATATTTCTGCGCACTTTTTCCCCAACTCGAGCAGCATCAGCCAAGGAAGTGGCTGGTAAGACAATGATAAATTCTTCTCCCCCAAAACGCGCCACTAGGTCTCCAGCTTTTTTTAATGAATCTTTTAAGGTACTTCCTACTTGTCTGAGACAATCATCCCCTGCCAAATGTCCATAACAATCATTGTATCTCTTAAAAAAATCTATATCAATAAAAACTAAGGATAATGCATCGCCACTATCCAAGGCTCGTCTCCATTCTTTATCAAAAGTCGCATCGAAATAACATCGATTAGCGATACCTGTCAAACCATCCATCAGAGACCGCTTCTCTAAAATATCCCTGTATTTTTTTAACTCCAAATGGTTTTTGACTCGCGCCTTGAGAATTGGAGTGCTAACAGGCTTAAAAATGTAATCAATGGCTCCCATTTCCAGTCCCTTCGTTTCATCTTCTACATTTGTCATAGCCGATATAAAAATCACTGGAATATTTTTGGTTTGCTGATTACTTTTAAGTCTTTTGCACACCTCATACCCATCCATCTCCGGCATAATAATATCCAATAAAATCAAATCGATACTTTGTGACATCGCAATATCTAAGGCTTCTTTTCCCGATCCCGCACTAAATATTTTATAATTATCTGCCAATATATCTGTCATGATCTTAATATTTAGGCGTGTATCATCAACAATGAGAATTTTTTGCATGATCGATTCCATATTAACTATCACCCTTCAACTAAAAGTATTAATGTAGATTCCTACAGTATCAACATTATCCTTAGTTAATATTGCTTAAGTATTTACATATTCTTCTTAACTTACCAAATTCCTTTTAAATAATATTTTTTTAAAAATATTCTCCCTGTTCTTGACTACTGATTTCTAATATATTTTCATACTATATATAACGTAGCAATCTATCGTTGACAAGAATAACCCTCTATTGAAAAAGGATTATTCCACAAAAGAAAGAATTCTATAAAACAGCATATTATATCGATAGATGGAGGATTTATGAAAATAGAACCACGAAAAACGGATCACCTGATCGAACAAATGCAACGTTTGACTCGCCACCTAGAAGCGCTAAGAATTGCTGATTACATCGAATTGCTAGAAAAGCCCTGGAAGCTAATCACAACCAATTTTATTGCTGGAATCGCTCGTGGTTTAGGATTTGCTATAGGGACAACTATTATCTTTGCTCTTGTCGTGGAAGGCTTACGGCGCATAATATTGATAAATATACCAATTATAAATGATTATCTCGTAGAGATTTTCAAGATTATAGATTTACGAAAATAACTACTTATTCCTCCAGTCGGCTAATGGCAATATTGTACATTGCAAGCCACCTATGTGATAATAAAGATAAAAACGATGAGGTGAATAAGATGAATACACCAACTGCTAAAATTACTCACTTATTTCATAGTGGCTATGCTGTGGAAACAGCCGAACATTTTCTGATCTTTGATTATTATCAACCCTTACCTGGCAATGGCATCGCTGAAGGAATTATCACAGGCGACTATTTGAAAACTAAAAAGAAGATCTTCGTGTTTGTTTCTCACAATCACGCCGATCATTTTGATCCAATTATACTGGACTGGGCAAAAGATAACCGGGCTATAACCTATATACTCAGTAGTGATGTTTTAGCCAATACAGGCCAGTTAAATTGTCATGTACTGTCTGCCTATGAGGAAATGAGCGCTAACCAAGTACTAATTAAAACCTTCGGTTCCACTGACCAAGGAATATCCTTTCTTCTTGAAGTTGATGGTCTAACCATTTTCCATGCTGGGGACCTAAACTGGTGGCACTGGTCGGGTGAAAGTGTAGATGAACAAGCCTCTGCCGCATCAGCTTTTAAAGCTGAAATCGATAAAATAACTGCACGAGCGAATGAAATTGATATTGCATTTTTCCCTGTTGATCGTCGCATGGAAGAATTCTACTCGATTGGTGCTGAATATTTCGCAGAAAAATTCAAACCAAAACTATTAGTGCCCATGCATTTCGGCAAAGATTTTGCCGCCACCCAAGCCTTTGCTAACAAAGCAAAAAAACTACTTATTAATACTGTTCAAATTAGTCATAAAGGGCAAGAATTTCTTTTCTAAGAGCATAAATATATCTCCTGATTAAATGGAACACTAACAAATATCGTTCCATTTAATTATTTGAAAGGAGTGGTTGCTATGAAAAAATCTAAAATCGGTTATGGGCCAAAAAGTAGAGGTTTTTTTGAACAAAAACCTCGGCTCTATAAAGCCTATTCTAAAAAAGATTACACCTTATTGCCTGATCCAGTAAGAGATCCTATTGTATCAAATAACATTTCTAACGTTGAATTTGACTATACGTATGATAGAGGAGACTTGATCTAGCAAGGTTACTGAAAAGAGGGAAGGGATTTCTTGCCGAAATCCCATCCCTCTTCTATGTTAAAATGCCAATCTATTCTACATAGGGCTTTTTTCGTTCCAGATTAAGAATCTCAATTAAATGACACAACTCTTCATCATTGACAACAACAATGAATTGCTCTTCCAAACCATTGATGACCCGTTTTAGTACTGAATATTCTAGTGGATGTTCGGCTATAAAACTAGCAGTATCAGGATAACTAATTCCAGCCTGAGTGATCAGGCGTTCTACCATACAAGCAGAGTGCACCAACATGCGTACCAAACCAGAAGAAGAAAAAGTAATTTGTAACTCTTCTTCCAAATTCCTGATACATACCATCAGCGTATCTAATACTTTACTGGGATTCACAAAAGTCAAAAACTCATCTAGCATACCAGCAACCATCCCGCGCATCACTTCCCAGTCCATGCCTCGATCCGTATAGCGATCTGCCACATCAGCGGCTTCTAAGCCATCTGTGAGAAGGCGACGCAGTTCACTACCAGCACCACCTTGTATGAGTTCTTCTAGAGCAATATGGGGTTTGTCCATCATTCCAGGATCAATGCTACCCACGCTAGCCACGATATCATAAGAATGATGTAGTGAAGCAAGACGTTTTTCTAGAATATCTTGATCACCAGCTTCCACTGCAATGACACGAATGGTAAATAGTTCCCATTGGGTCAACATCTTTTCCAATAGCCCTTTAATTTTGATTGCTGTACCTTGCCCAGTAAGGCACGTGGTGATAATGGCGCGATCCTTGCCGCCCATAAGCGCATCTGTCGGTGCTGGAGACTGGATCATACTACGTGCTTTCCATGCCGACCGGTATACCACATTAATATCATTTTGTGACAACATTGCCTTATGCAATACATGAAGTAGCATTAATGTACTGACCATTTCTACACTTTTCACCATAATGCCCGTGCGACGCGTAATGGCTTTGGGCACACTTGATAATGAGCCCATATCCACGAGCAATATAATGCCTTTACCTTCATCAATCTCCTTGGCCACCGCAACGGCCTTCTCAATTGCCCAATCCACATTAGCCTCAAGTGGCATATCAATGGCTTTTGCATGATTTACACCTAAGAGTTTATTAGAAAATTCAACCATACTGCTGGCAGTCGAGTTGCCATGAGTAATAACCAAGACACCGACCCTGCTCTCACCTTTACCATGCCGTTCATCAAAAGTAGCCAACATTAACGCAATGAATCCTACTTCATCTTGTGGTATGGCGACCCCCATTTTATTGCCAATATACTCCGCCATCTCCCCAGCGATAATATATTCCTGAGGATACTGGGTAGCAACCAACTTAACATTGGGATTTACAATAGGTAGTCCACTGCGTATACGTTCCACAGTAGCAGCTGTATGAATCGCCAAGGCATAATATAAGCGGCGACTCAAGGGTGGTATTCGGCCTTTTTCAGCCTGGCTAAAAGCCTCATCAAAGGCCACTAGAAAATCGCGGGGTACAATCGTCTGCAAATATTCTTGGGATAGTTCAAATTGCTTAGGATCTAATTGCTTAAAATAATTTTCAACATCCATTTCAATACACTGAATAATTTCCGTTTGTCCAATTCCCTGGGACTTTAGAAACTGCATGCGATCACTAATGGTTTGATAAAAATTTTTAGGCAGACTGCGGTCGCCTTCGCCTTCTGCTGCCACTCCATCAGGATGAATGAGCATTTCGTGACCTAATGTACATAGAATTTTACTTGTTTCTAAGCGAGCCTGGGGATCATATACAATGGCTTGTTTGATTTTAGGCGATAACGCTTCATACGTAATTCTCACCGGGGTCTTATGATCCGTCCTATACAAAAAAGCTTTAGCACACACTAATTGTAAGTCATTTCGCAGTTGTCCGATATTCCCAATACAACGATATAGTAGCAGAGCCCACAGTGCTTCTTGACTGACAATGACTTTAGACGCAATATGCACTGCTTCCCTGGCAAGCAAAAACTTGATAAGCTCAAATCGTTCTTGCAATGGTCTTGCTGCGAGTTCCGGTAGTTGCACCAACACTGGAATGCGCCGCAGGAAAGTTTTCAATAAGGAGGAATCAGGATTTTCAGTCGTCGCAGCCACCACCCGCACAGTAACATGCCGCATGAGTTCACTATCACCCATACGCCGAAAATCACCCCGATCCAAGAGATAAAATAGCATCTCCTGGCCCTCAGGTGGCAAACGATGTACTTCATCTAAAAATAACATACCACCATCTGCTTTTTCCACCAAACCTAGTTTATCCTTATCAGCACCTGTGAAAGCTCCTTTCACATGCCCAAAAAGTTGAGACATCAAAAGTTGAGGATTATTAGCATAGTCAGCACAATTAAAAACAATAAACTGAGCGCCCTTGCGAATCTTACCCTGACTATAAGCAAACTTATACATATATTCAGCAAATAAAGTTTTGCCAACACCAGTTGGACCAACCAGTAAGGTATCGAGCCCCTTGGGTGGGTACAAAACGCCAGCTTTTGCTTGCTCTACAGCTGGTTTCAAACTATCATAAGCACCAATTAACCCTGCAAATGGATCCTCACTCTCTACAGTAGTATCCAATAATTCGGTGTTGACCTGATTTACCAAGCTCCTATCATGAGAGGCATCGGTCGCCTCTTTCATCGCGAGTTGTGCAAATTCTCGTTGATGCCTCACGATCTCAGGTACTTTATTAATGAGTGCTGGAAACATTTTTTCTACCCACTTAACGGTAATATAATACGTACACCTGCTCACTAATTTTACAACAAGTTTTTCTCGATGCAAGCCATTTAGGTCACTACTCACATTACTGCGTGAAAACCCAGAAATTTCCGATATTTCTTCAGCTGTAAACCCCAAAGGCTTATACTGAGGTAACATCTCTTGAGTCATTTTTTCCGTACATAGCCCATCTAACACTTCTAATACTTTTAATTGCCGTTTCATTTTCGTTCTCCTTCAGGGCAGCACTTACTAGCACAGACATTTATAGATAATTATAAATCGTAAAGACTATTAATACAATTATATTATTATATAATTTGATTTTGCTATCCAAATGTTACTTCCCGCTTTCTCCCACTTTCAAAAAAAAAAGAAAGCATTGGGTCATATCCCAATACTTTCTCTTCATTCTTTTATTTTGATAATACGCCAGCCAGTCGAAACATGGAAGGATCAATTGTCCGCTTATGTTCAATAGCATCCGTTAAGTCAATCGTAACAACCCCACCGTTTCGGGAACCAAACATCACATTAGATATCCCTGAAATTAGGGCCAATGTAGCATGTTCACTCAACGTACTGGCTAAAATACGATCAAATACACTCGGTGAACCACCCCGTTGAATATGACCGAGGACTGATACGCGTGTATCAAGCCCGGTATCAGCAACAATTTTTTTGCCAATTTCTACTGCACTACCAGCTCCTTCAGTCACCACTACCACACTGTATTTCTTGCCAGAATCATGAGACTTCGTTAACTGTTTGCATAGTTCATCCAAATCAATACTCATTTCTGGAATCAGGATATGTTCAGCACCACCTGCAAGTCCAGAGGTCATGGCAATCCAACCAGAATTACGTCCCATTACCTCAAGAACAATAACTCGACCATGAGAGGAAGCCGTATCACGTAATTTGTTGATAGCATCCACTACTGTATTGGTAGCAGTATCAAAACCAATGGTATAATCAGTACCCCAAATATCATTATCGATCGTACCTGGTAAACCAACTACAGCGATCCCCATTTCAGATAAGAGCTGGGCACCTCTCATTGATCCATCGCCACCGATAATGATGAGGCCTTCAATACCATGGCGCTTTAGATTTTCAAAAGCCTGCTTGCGTCCCTCCACTGTTTTAAACTCTTCACAGCGGGCCGTTCCTAGGAAAGTACCACCACGTTGCAGAATATCCCCTACTGACCTAGAGTCTAATTGGACCATTTTATCTTCATACATGCCCGAATAGCCGTTATAAATCCCCCATACTTCTACACCTTCATGAATGGCTACGCGTACAACCGCGCGAATCGCAGCATTCATACCAGGCGAATCACCACCACTGGTCATTACCGCAATACGTTTTAACATAAACATACACCTCTATTTCCCAATATATATTATTGTGGCAGCAAATGTCTAACCCTTCGCTGCCACATACTATAACCTGCGAAAAAAATTATCTTTCAAAATTTGCAGCAATTTCTTCGAGTTTCTGTTTAATTTCTGATGTAGTGCGTAGGCTAAGAACCTGAGTCGCCCACTCCTTTGCCTGCTCTACATTGAGTTGCCGAACAAGATGCTTCACTACAGGAACACTGCGTGCATTCATCGACAATTCAGTAAGACCAAGTCCTACTAAGAGAGGAGTCGCCAGAGAATCTCCAGCCATTTCACCACACATACCTACCCACTTATTATTTTTTTGTGCTGCTTTAGCAACATTGGCAATCAAGCGAATGACGGGTGGTTGAAAATAGTCGCTCAGCCAAGCCACATGCTCATTCATACGGTCAGCCGCCATGGTATATTGGACAAGATCGTTCGTACCAATACTGAAAAAATCGACTTCCTCAGCCAATATATCAGCAATAACCGCAGCCGATGGAACTTCAATCATGATGCCTACAGGCACATCTTTGCGATGCGCAATTCCTTCCTGGGTTAGCTCATCAGACACTTCTTTCAGTACGGCTTTAGCATTTAATAGTTCATCTAATGTAGCAATCATCGGGAACATGATGTACAGGTTGCCTTCCACACCAGCCCTGAGCAATGCCCTGAGCTGTGTTTTAAATACATCCTTATATACCATACAAAGTCGTATGGCTCGCAGCCCTAATGCAGGATTGGCTTCTATCAAACCACCGATAAAAGGTAACTGTTTATCACCACCAGCATCGAGGGTACGAATCACAATCTTTTTATCTGGCATAGCCATAAGTACGGCGCGATAAGACTGGAATTGTTCTTCTTCTGTTGGTACAGTCTTTTTATCCAGAAATAAAAACTCAGTACGAAATAGACCAACACCATCAGCACCTGCAGCAATTACTTTTTTCATATCGGCAGGTGTACCAATATTGGAAGCCACCTCAATAGGATGACCATCAAGAGTTATACTTGCCAAATGACCAGCTTGTGCTAACGTTGCTGTTTTGGCTTGTTCATCTGTCATGCGCTGACGATATTTGGCCAACAGACTTTCCTCAGGATTGACCAGCACTTTACCTACATGACCGTCAACGATGACCATATCACCATTACAGAGTTTATCGATAACACTGCCAACACCAACAACAGCTGAAAGTCCTGCCGCCCTAGCCAAAATCGAACTATGAGAGGTCTTACCACCAAGAGCTGTGATAAATCCAGATACCTTAGAAAAGTCAATGGCTGCTGTATCGGATGGCAGCAAATCCTTTGCTACCAAGATACCTTCATATTTTACCGTTTCCACTTTACCTTGCAATATGCATAGCAAACGGTTACCAATATCCTTAATATCTGACGCCCGTTCACGCATATATTCATCATCAAGAGAAGCAAACATGCTCGCAATATTCTGAGTAGCAACTTCTACTGCCGCTTCCGCACTGGCACAATTGTTGTCAATCTCCTCAAAAACGGCATCAACTAAAGATGGATCTTGTACCATTAATTGGTGAGCAACGAAGACTTCCGCCTCATGCTCCCCGACCGTAGTCGCCGTATGTTTCTGCAGAGCATCGAGTTGTACTACTGCGATGCTCTGCGCCTCTAAAAATCGTTTCCTTTCTTTAGGAGCTTCACCTGGAGATACAGTCGAGCAAAAATCATGTTTGCATTCCTGAATATGCATAATCTTCCCAATTGCAATACCTGCTGAAGCTGCAATTCCATCTATTTCCCACATATTGATCACACTTCCCCAAAGTTATCGGAAACGATCTTTTGCAAAACGGTTGCAGCCTCCTCGGCATCTGGACCATCAATTTTCACAACAATAGACTCGCCTTGTTTTACACCCAATCCCATAATACTGATAATGCTTTTAGCATTGGCAGTTTTGCCACCTGTAAGTATCATAATAGTTGATTGAAATGCAGAAGCTTTTTGTGCAAATAGAGCTGCAGGTCTAGCATGTAGTCCTGCCTTATTTTCAATTTTTAAAGTTAATTCCATAATTTCACACAACCTTTTTTTATTTTTATAGTTACTATTATTATTCACCATCTAGCCTAATATCCCTGCCCAATAGCCAAAAATTCCGAATATAAATAACCCAATCATAATTGTCAAAGTTGCTATTCCCTGGCGTAGTAAATAAATACAAAGGAAGGTTAAACCTAAAGGCAATATATTAGGCATCAGTTGATCTAGAACATCTTGAATACGGGTTACCTGATCCGTATTTTGGCCCATAACAACCGTAATATTGATGGATGTCCACTTCGCAACAAGGGCACCCATAACAAACAAACCAAGAATGGATGCGCCTTCCGTCAACTTACCCAGTCTGCCATCACTCACATCGCGTATCATACCAAGACCTGCTTTATAAGCATATAGCAAACCATACCAACGCACTAACAGACGTACTGCATTAAACAGCACGAAAAATAACAAGGGTCCTAGAATATTGCCCGTCATGGCGAGTCCAGCTCCCAATGCTGCCGTGACGGGGCGCAATGTTCCCCAGAAAATAGGATCACCCACTCCAGCTAGCGGCCCCATTAATCCCACTTTTAAGGCATTAATGGTACTGTCCTCAATAGCTGCACCATTGGCCTTTTGTTCTTCCAGCGCCATGGTAACCCCTAGAATTGGCGCAGTAGCAAAGGGATGGGTATTGAAAAATTCCAAATGACGCTTTAAAGCACTGATCCGGTCCTCCCGATCATCATAGAGTCTATTAATGACCGGCACCATTGAAAAACAATACCCCAACGCTTGCATACGTTCATAATTCCAGGAACCTTGATGTAGGTTAGAACGCAAGAATACCCAGAATAAATCCCTCTTCGTCAGTTTTTTATCCTTCATCTTGCGTCCCCCCTAGTACTCTTTCTGATTGCCTTTTAGTTGCAGATAGATCATAGCCAAGACTGCCCCCATAATACCAATACCAACTAAATTGATATTTAAGAAAGTAGCCACTACAAATCCCAGAAAGAAGAAAGGCATCAAATATCCGGCCTTCATTGTATTAATAACCATAGCATAACCCACAACTACAACGAAGCCACCAGCAACCTGCAAACCACCAGTAATTACCCTAGGAATACTTTGTAGCACTTCTTTAACCAGTACTGCATCCGAGTAATAAGCAATCAAAAATGCTGGGATGGCCACACGTAAACCTTGTATACATAAAGCTGACATATGAGCTAAGGTAATTCCAGAAGTATTGCCTTGCGATCCATAATAATCAGCCCAATACTGAAAATACACACAAATCGTACGCACAAAAATAGTAAGGATCTGCCCAGCTGCTGCCAAGGGGATAGCTAAGGCAATGGCGACTGATACACTTTGGTGAGTACTAATCACGAGGGTCGTGGACAAAATACTGGCAATTGCCGTATCAGGTGCTTGAGCCGCCCCGATATTCATCCAACCTAATGTCAGCATTTCCAACGTACCACCAATTAAAATTCCAGTTCCCAAATCACCCATGACGAGCCCTGTCAGAGTACAAGCAAGCAGAGGGCGGTGAAACTGAAATTCATCTAAGACACTCTCAATGCCAGCCAAAAAGCCTACCATTGCCACCATGAATGCTGTAAACATGGCTTCCCCCTCTGCCCCTATTCTAGCTTGCTCATAATATCAACAGGAGTATCATTCGGTAAAATCTGAATTTGCAGACTCACGCCCTGTGCGTGGAGTTTTCTGAAAGCATTTCGATCCTGATCATCTACATAAACTGCCTTCGTCAATGGTGTCTTTCCCTGGCTAAAACTCATACCACCAATATTTACTTTACTGATCCCTATCCCGCCTTCAATCAACGTTATGATCGTCATGGGATTGGTAAAAAGCAATAGCAATTTTTCACTGCCAAATTTATTACTCTTTAATGCTTCAATACCATGCTCTGTAGTAAGAACAGATACTTTTATACCTGGGGGCGCCACAGTTTCTAGTAACATTTTGCGAATTGCATCGGCTGCCACCTTGTCATCAATAACGACCAAGCGTTTTACGGCCACAGCTCTGCTCCACGCCATGACTACCTGTCCATGGATTAAGCGATCGTCAATTCGTACTAATTCAATGCTCATAGTATCTCACTTTCTGCTCATGCTTATTTCTAAACAAAAAGTGTTATTCCACCTTCTTCATGACAAACTTAGAAATACCATTACGACCGCCATCTAAGGCCATATCCGCTACACTTGCTAGCCTTAGAGTTCTCATTGGTAAGACCTCGAATAACATGGGTAAATTCACGCCAACAATCATCTCAATTTTAGGTTGTTCCATCATCAGCATGGCTGAGGCATTATAAGGGCTCCCACCCAAAATATCAACTAGAATTAGCGCACCTTTCCCAGTATCCACTTGCGCAACAGCCTGTATAATACGCATCTGCAAATCAGCCACAGCTTGTCCTGACTCAAAGGCAACAGCTTTCACTTGTTCTTGTTTGCCCATTATCAGTTCTACTGTACCCAGCAAGGCACCAGCCAAACTTCCATGTGTTACAATCACTACCCCGATCATCTTGCGCCTCCATGTGTACCATTGTGGTTTTCTTGTCTTGTCTTATACCTTTGCAATAATCATGCCATCTGTTGTTTTACTAAAGAAAAAGAATCACCTTGTATCTTAGGATAACCTTATCATCTAAGAAAATATGTAATTAATTTTATGCAAAAAAATATTATGATGGTCTACCACCTAAAACATTGTTTCAGTGTCTTGAGTGTGTTTCGATTGTGTTTAGATTTTATTCTTCTGCATTAAAATAAACCTTATAAAAACTCATGCCTTTTTCATCATCAAAGCCTCTTTCAATAAATTGCATGTTGTCAGTTTCGGAGGTTGAATGTTTCACTTTAATTTCAAAGTCAGTATCTAGCTTAATCAGATTTTTAATTTTTCTTTTCATGGTTTTCACTGCGGGATTTGAAATACTAAAATTTTCAGCAGTATTCAGTCCTTGATTCGTGTCATAATTTTGTTTATGCTCTTTGAACTGCTCAATAAGCTCAGGTTCCTTAATGACTTCCTGAACAAAATTTTCAAGATTAAATTCACTGTGTTTGTCGAAATAAGCCACAGCTTCATTCATAAATATAACTTTATCTTTACGATCAGCCTGATGTATTTCGCCATAAATATTCTCGACAAAATCCTGACACACTGTCAAACAATTTTCTGTATGAAAATAACCATCCTGAACATTGCTTAGCTGCAGGAAATCATCTTTCCAATATAATGCCTCATTATTACTTTTGTTCACAGCATCTACAGTCACCACGCGATAGCCATCAGTGGACTCTGTATTAAAAACAATACAGCCTTTATCTAATTTTTTAATATTAATACCCTTATCACTACCAACTAAAAATTCATCCGCATATCTGGTAACTTTCAGATATGTCTCTTTTTTTTCTGTTTTAAAAATACCAATCGCATCCGCCTTTTGTCCATTGACCATGCAATCTGTAAAATATACCATATAAAATTCCCCACCTTTAATTTGCGGATGGGAGGATTTTTCATATAAATGTTTTAAAATATTAACTGATTGCGTATAAAAGCTGTCACGATCCACAAATATACTACTAATATACATATACAATTCGTTCAAATGAATATCTGTTTCATGAAAAAACTTATAAAATACTTCTTCTTTGAAAGAAGATAAAAAATACTTTAGCAATAGTTCTTCCACATCGCCATCTTTCATTTCACAGACTGTAGGGGATACGAAGATACCTTCATCCCGCAGTTTATTACCAACTTGATGTATAATTAACTTTTCCAAATTCACAGTAGAAAAATCAAACACTAGCTTCATCCTTCCTGATACTATCAAATAAATTGTCCCCTTATTGTATCATAAATAGCTACGATAGCACAGTTTACTGCCTTCTTCACCTACGCTTAAAGAATGCAGCAAGCGTACAAATCTGTTGCAGATTTATACGCCTCTTGCTTAATCATACATTTCACTTTAATATACTGCCCACTTTCAAAAGGCGGCACATCCTTGCCGCGGCTGCTTCAATCAGAGCGGGCCCCTTGCTCATACATTCTTCTAATGTCATAGGCTGGGGCGTTATACTCATCAACCCATCAATGCCATGGTTAAGGACGTCATCTGCTCCAATGCCCAGGCCTCCTGATAAACAAAGGACCGGGACATTATACTGTTTTGCAAGTTTTGACACACCAACAGGCGCTTTACCATAGGCAGTCTGAAAATCAGTCTGCCCCTCACCAGTAATAACCAGCTGAGCATTGGCTACTAAGTTGGAAAAATCCATTATTTGTAAAACAATATCTACACCTGGACGTAACTGGGCATTGGTAAACAATAATAGTCCCGCGCCAAGACCACCAGCGGCCCCCGCCCCTGGATACTCCATCACGCTTTTCCCTGTAACCTGCTGAGCAATGAGTGCATATTTTTCTAATGCTTCATCAAGTTGGCTAACCATCTCAGCAGTAGCACCTTTCTGCGGTCCATATACTGCCGATGCCCCTTTGGGTCCACACAAGGGATTATCTACATCACAAGCAACCATAATTTTAGTCTCCGATAAACGACGATCAAGGCCTGTGATGTCAATATGCTGAAGGCGTGCCAGCGAACTACCACCATAGGGCAGCTCTTGACCCTGGTTGTCTAGAAATTTGATGCCCAAAGCCTGACCCATTCCTACTCCACCATCATTCGTCCCACTACCACCAATCCCAATAATGATACTCCGTATTCCAGCATCCAACGCAACTTTGATTAACTGGCCTGTACCATAAGTTGTCGTAATTCGAGGGTCACGAGATTCTAAAGGCACGAGACTCAGGCCCGAGGCTGCTGCCATTTCAATCACCCCAGTTTTACCATCGCCCATAATTCCCCAAAAAGCCTCTACTGTATCCCCCAGAGGACCCATAACATGTTCCACTATGATCCTGCCACCTGTCGCGGTCACCATCGCCTCCACTGTCCCCTCACCACCGTCAGCTATCGGGATTTTACAAACCTGGGCCTCCGGAAAAACAGTCAAAATCCCCTTTTCCATGGCACTGGCAACCCCGAGTGCTGATACGCTACCTTTATAAGAATCAGGCGCTACAATAATACGCAAGGCCTTCACTTCCTTTTACAAATACAAAGTATTCTATTTATTACCATTTTACCATAATTAGCTACTGAGGTGTGCCAACATATAATCTACCCGCAGATGAAGTAGCAGTGGGCTCCAAAATTGCAGTCATCCACAAATTTTTTATGTATGATTGTAAAACAGGCACAATAAGCCCTTATTCCCGTTCAACTAGAGATATCGTGATTACCTTTTAATATACAAAAAGCCAATGTTCGTCAACAAATTGACTAACGTTGGCTTAGTTTTTGTATCCAATATAACATACGTGGGGTGCGACGACGTAACAGGGACACTATTCTCTTTTAGAAATACAATGGACTTTTCCTATTATTTTCATCTAAATCCTACGCCTTATTAATCACAATATCTGTTAGATTTAGTTTAGTCTCACTAAGACTCTTTCTAATATCAGGTATATTTTGGCTAAACTGATTAGCGGCTGACGTGACGGGAAAATTAACACGAACGTCTAGCTTATTATCGCCATATAGCCGAAAAACACTATCAACCATGCCAATATTCTCAGTATCAACACATACCCGCAACCATGTTTCAAATTCTCGTTGCGTCAGTTGACTGCTACTCTCTTTTTCTTCATGATAAATATGAATGTGGGCAGGATAATATATCCCCTCTGCAACCTGTAGTGGTATCGAAAAAGATAAGGTACTATGCTCAGCCTGTTTTTCCCCTACCAGAGCCGTAGATTTAGACATAGACTGGGCCAGCTCTTTTATCACACCTGCGGACTTTTGCAAATCTTGACTTTCAATATTTTTCCACTGTTCTGCCTCTAATGCTGTTAATAGTACCCATATTTTGGCCAATTCAGGCAACTTTTGTTTAACTTCTCCCCCTTGTAGTACTTGGGGAATATTGGGCTCAAATAGCTTGGTGATGTGGTCTAAAACATCTTGCTCTTTTTCTAACAGCTTAGGGTCAGCAGCAAATAATTGAGTTTTTAGTTGATTGATAAAAATTTTGAGTTGTTCGATTGTTTTACCAGTATCCATAAATTGTTTGGCCAATTGTTGGAGCCCATTATTGGTCTCTGCCGGTATGGATGAATATTTTGTCGCAAAACTTTCATCCATTTTTCCTAAAAAGGATTTCATCGCACTTGACATGTTTTCATGCAATACTTCAGCATCGCCAAAAGTGCTAGCTAAACCCCGTAAATTCTCAGCTATATTGCCTTGCTGTAGAGCTTTTTGCAAAGCCTTAGCGATCTCAGGAGGTAATGTTTTTAAAAACTGTTCTAATTGGCCAACCACTGTCCCTTTATTTCCAACCTCCTGTGGCAAAGTTTTTACAAATTGTTCTAATTGAGCATCTGCAATCCCTTTGCTACCAACCTCAGCTGGTAAATTCTTTATAAATTGTTCTAACTGGGTAACCACTGTAGCTTTGCCACCAGCCTCAGTTGGTAAGTTCTTTATAAATTGTTCTAGTTGGGCAACTACAGTAGCTTTGCTACCAGCTTCAGCTGGCAAATTCTTTATAAATTGTTCTAGCTGGGTAATCACTGTAGCTTTGCTACCAGCCTCAGTTGGTAAATTTTTTATAATTTGTTCTAGTTGGGCAGTCACTGTAGCTTTTTCAGGCGACATCTCTTGGGCTAGCTGCCCTAATAAATCGGCCGCTGCCTGCAATGTCTTGGGCTGTATATCTTTAAACTGCCAGGCATCAACCGCTTTTAACGTTGCCCATACTCCAGGTAGTTCAGGTAACTTTATTTGCTTTGCCAATTGCTGTAATTGAGCTGGCATATCTTTTCCCAGTAACTTAGCTAATTTCGCTACGATTTTTTGCTCATCCGGATTTAATTGTTGCATACTCTCTGGCAATGCTTGTAATAACTGTTCAACAGCTTGCTTAAAATTCCCCTGGGGCACAGTAGTACTAACCGCTAGTTGTTTGGCTAATTGCAGAAGTTCTTTTGCCGACTGCTCAGGTGTGGCTTTTGCCATCTCTGTAAATTTTTCCAGGGCTTTCTGCAAAAAATCCTGCACCTCACTCTGACCATCCTTATTTAAGACTGCTGCCAATTCTAATAGCGTACACATATTTTTAAGCTGTTCTGCCATATTTTTTTGTCCTTTAAGTAAAGACGTCAATCCCTGTGGCAGATCTGTATCTGCAGACATCTGCTTCAAAAGTTCTACCACAGCTTTTTTGATATCCTCGGGCAAAGACTCAATCAATTGCTCGCGATTTTGTAGTGCATTTGCAAACTCAGCCAATTTCATTTTAAGTCCATCTTGCAAATTCACCTGATAGTCCTTTTGCACCGCATCCGCTGGCCCAGCTTTTTCATCAACCTGCGAAGCATCACCTGACTGAGCACTGACTACGATCTGTTCAGGTGCTTGATACACCTTACTAATTTCCATGGAATTCACCTCGCTCCGAACATAAACATTTATTCGAACTATACATCAGCCTGTCCTTCAGATTGACTGACCTTTGCTAATAATTCTTTCATTTCATCTTGTTGCTTATATAAATAACCATTCTCCCAATTCAAGCTCATAGCTCTTTCAAAATCAGCAATGGCTTTGACAATAAAATCAACATTCTTATTTGCACGGGCCTTTCGCGCATAAACTAAACCTCGGTTGGTATAAGCAGCATCATGGTCAGGCTCTAAAGCAATAACCTCACTAAAATCATCAATCGCCGCTAAACAGTCCTCAGATACATGGGAATCATTAGCATGGTCATTTTTCTCAAGGGCTTGTTTTTCATCAACCAATGCTATTTCATCATACAATTCACCCCGCCCGAAATACCCCGTCGCATCCTTAGGTGCCAAAGAAATTGCCACAGAATAATCAGCCGCAGACTTATCTTTTTGCCTAAAGTTACGGTGATAACATTTGCCGCGATGAAGATAGGGCGCAGGCTCACTAGGATTTACCTCAATCGCTATCGTGAAATCTTGCAATGCATCGATGGGTTGCTGCAATCTAACATATAACAAACCCCGCTGTACCAAAGCCTCATAATGTTTAGGATTAGCAGATATTACTTTTGTGAAAGCCTTGCATGCTCTTACCCAATCTTCCTGAGCCACTAATGCCATACCATACAAATAATCCTGCTGCTCCTGACTCTGCTCTTGACTTTGCTTCTGGCTCAATTGCTCTTTGATATTTTTGTTACAATATTCTTGTATACCCCCTATGACTGTTGGTATATGAAGTTCTTCATAATTGGCCAGACTAAGCTTAATATACTGAGAATCGAGAACTGTGCTTGAGGGATCTTTAGATAGCTTTTTTTGATCAAACTTATCCCCTTTGGTCATTAATATCCGCTCTACCAATTCAAGATGAATTTCCCCAAGGCTCTTCCCCTCATTTGTCATTGTCTGGTATCGCTCCACCTGCTCCTTAAATAATTGACTAACCCACTGTTCATCTAAATAAAATGTTATGGAAAATTTTTCTACTATCCATTTATTAATCGGAAGTGCTATCTCAGCTTTAAACTCTGGTTGGTTCTTATCTAGCCAGCTTTCCAAACGCTGATAGGTATAGCAAGCAATTTCAAAGATAGTAGCATCTCCTAAATATTGCCTTGATATTTGGAAAAACTTATTATTTTGTTCTTCACTACTATACTTTCCGCACTGAATCGCAGTGTATATGAGTCCTACAAAAATTGCATAAACATCAGGATTAGCAGTATCCACCTTCTCAATTTCTTGTACTACCCATTTACGAACATGGGAATTGTTTTCCGTATTTTTTGAAAACAACCACGAAAAAATACCCAAAATTAATCCCCTCCTCTTTTTTTATCCATGTCTAATTTTAGCCAGGCGAGTTCACGATATAATTATCGCATAAATTCGAAATTATACAACATTATATTTGCCCATATAAAAGAAACAAGCGAGTTGTATAACTGTGTCTTCCATTCTTTATATGAGTCAATTTCATAAATCAAACTATTAAAAAACAGAGAATGAGACTTATTCATCAAAGTCCCATTCTCTGTTTCCTTATATTGCGTTATGCTTTCCGAATAGATTTTTCAGCGTGATCCTTGTTTTCTATATTTTACTCTGGACTCAGTGTCACTTCACTATCTTTTTTATCATTGCTCGGCATTCCCGCGTGTACTTTATACCAAGTTACGTACATCGTCGGCAATACGAGCAGCGTTAATATGGTAGCAACAAATAGTCCCGCAGCAATCGCCACTGCCATTGGTCCCCAAAATTTGCTGGAGAACAAAGGAATCATTGCCAAAATTGCCGCCGACGCTGTCAATAAGATGGGACGACAACGAATGACTGTTGCATCGATAATCGCATCCCACAGGGATGCTCCACTAGCAACAAGTTGTTCAATTTGGTCGATTAATATGACTGAATTACGCATAATAATCCCGCATAAAGCCAAAATCCCCAATTGTACAACAAAGCCCATGGGACTTCCCGTCAGTAATAGGCCTACAACTACACCAATGATACCCAGAGGTGCCGTTAATAATGTTAATATCATTTTAGGTATATTTTGTAGTTGAATCATGAGCAGAATCATAATGGCTCCCACCATCATGGGTATAGGTGCAATCATAAATCCAGCTGCTTTTATACTACTTTCCAATGACCCATCTAATTCAATACTATAGCCAAAGGGTAAATCAGCACGTAACTCCTTAAGATTATCATACACCTCTTGCGTTACGTTATTCCCCATAAATCCAGCATTTAATTCTGCCTGCACAATGACCATGGACTTCAAGCCTCGCCGCCACAAAAGTCCATCTTCTGCATCATAACTTATTGTTGCGATTTGATCTACAGGAAGATATTTTCCGTTCCCAATGTGAACATTTAAGTCTTTAATGCGAGATATGTCACTCATATCTTGAGGAGCACCTCGAAATAACATACTGATGGTTCGATCTTGTACACGAAAATCCGCAATGGTTGCGCCGGATAATTGTGTTTGTAGAGAAGATGCTAATGACGTTGTATCAACTCCGAGCTTTCTGGCCTTATCCTGATCAATCTCCAGATGCATGACTTTACTCTTTTCATCCCAGTTAAAGCTTACATTCTTTGCACCTGGATTCAACGCCATGGTATCGCGCACCTTCTGCGAAATTTCTCTGACTTTGTCGGGATCAAAACCTCGAACTCGTAGCATAATTGGATAGTCCGCCGACGGACCGTTAGCAAGCACTTTCGTATGGCCCCGTACGCTACTCATTTCTTCATTTAATATAGTATTAACTTTTTGCCCTAAGGCGTCACGCGCCTTTGCGTCTTTGGCAACAATAATAAACTCCGTAAAATTAGATTTATTAAATGTCGGATCAAAGGTTAAGACAAAGCGGGGAGCTCCCTCACCCACATGATAGGTGTAGTATTCAATATCAGGATCACCGTCTATACGCTTAGCAAACTCTTTGGCCACGTCTTCTGTCGCTTTTAATGAAGCTCCTTCAGGCAACTTCAGTTGAACAATGAGTTCTGGCCTAGTAGATGATGGAAAGAATTCCTGTTTAATCAGACCCATTGATAAAACAGCCCCAACAAAACATGCCACCGTTCCAAGTAACACTTGTTTCTTATGACTCAAACACCAAATTAGAATTCCTTTAAAAATTCGATAAAATTTAGTATCGTATACGTTATGCTCTTCGCCTGGGGCACCGGCTGGTTTCACCTTTATGAACAGATACCCTAATAAGGGTGTTACTGTTCCAGCAGTGATCCAAGATAGCAGTAATGCTATCGTTACTACTGTAAAAATGCTACCACAATACTCAGCGGCACTGCCCTTGGAAAAACCAATAGGAATAAATCCGGCACAGGTCACCAGGGCACCTGTCAAACGAGGATAGGCTGTTGCCTTATAAGCATGGCAAGCAGCATCAAATCGTGTCCACCCTTCTTCCATTTTTACGGACATCATTTCAATGGTAATAATGGCATCATCAACTAGCAGGCCTAAGGCAATAATGAGCGCGCCGAGAGAGATTTTCTGTAGATCAATCCCCATAAAATTCATAAAGGTAAACACCGCTGCAATGACTAAGGGGATACAAAGGGCCACGATGATACCTGAACGCATCCCCAAACTCAGGAAGCTGACAATGAGTACAATCGCAATTGCTTCCCCTAAGGATTCCACAAATTCATCAATGGATGTTTCTACGACTTTCGGTTGATTGACTGTCTGATTAAGCTCGAGTCCCACTGGCAACTCTTTTTTGACCTGGGTAATGGTCTTGGCTAAATCTTCACCAAGGGTCAGGATATTGCCTCCCGATTCCATGGCCAAAGAAATGCCGATGGCCGGTTGTCCATTATAAAACATTTTAGGGTCAGTAGGCTCCGCATAACCCCGACTTACTTTAGCAATATCCCCTAAACGAAAAGTACTGCCACTGGCCTGAATAGGTACATTCCGTATGGATTCTACATCTTCAAACATACCCGTAATACGCAAATAAACATTGTCGGAAGCGGTCTCAAGCATTCCTGACGAGGTCATAGCATTTTGGGCATGCAGCGTAGCCGTGATGGTACTTGGATCAATTCCCAATTGAGAGAGTTTATTATTTTCAATCTCAATATATATTTTTTCTGTTTGCACCCCAAGGAGGGCAACTTTTTTTACACTGGGAATGTCTAAGAGCAAGCGGCGAATTTTTTCGGCCTTTTCCCGCATTTCTTCATAGGTATAGCCATCACCTGTGAGGGTATAGACTACACCATAGACCTCATCAAATCGATCATTAAAAGTAGGAGCCATCGCGCCTTCAGGGAGGGTGCCTTTCATATCATTGATCATATTGCGGGCTTCCAGCCATGTTGACCGTACATCTTTCTTGAGAACTGTATCTTTTAAAATGACGTAGGTAATGGTTTGCTCTGGCGTCGAATAGCTTTTTACATAATCAAGTCCGGGTAGATCTTGTAGCTTTTTTTCAATTTTATCCGTGACTTGTTCTTCCATCTGACGAGCCGTGGCTCCTGGCCAAGTCACTTGCACAATCATTTGTTTGATCGTGAAATCTGGGTCTTCCATACGACCCAGTTGATTATAGGAAACAACTCCCAGGATAAAAAATAAAGCGATAAAGAAATAAATAAATTGCTTATGATTAAGAGACCATTCCGTAAGATTAAAATTCTTCATATCGTATCACCAGCAATACGCACCTTTTGTCCTTCTTTGAGCTTATGTACGCCTGCCGTAACAATCCGATCTCCATTTTGCAGACCTTCCAACACCTGAACCTTGCCATCACCAAAAGCACCAATTTTAATAATGCGTAGGGTTACACTTTCATTATTTACAACCCAAACTCCAGGCATATCACCCTGTTGATAAATAGCGGCTAGAGGAATATAGGCCGCTACTTGCTGATTGCTTTTATTAGCTACCGTTACCGTCGACGTCATGCCGAGTTTTACTTCTTGGGGAGGATTGATCAAGCTTACACGTACTTTATAAGTGCGAGATACTGTATCGGCCATCGGGGCAATTTCTCTAATAACAGCATCTACACGAACAGTAGGTAATGCCCAAAATGCCACTTTAATTTCTTGTCCTTGACGTAATTCATCAATACGATTTTCAGGAATGCTAATTTCAACTTCTCGTTCTCCATCTTGCACGATCGTAATAACAGCTTGCCCTGCCGCAACCACTTGCCCTGCTTCTGCTGTTATGCTCGAAATAACGCCTGCTTTATCAGCATATAAGACGCTATAATCCAATTGATTAGACCCTTGAGCATATTGGGCCGAGGCCTGACGAACGCTTGCCATAGCTACATCATAGGCATTATGGTATTGGTCTAGTTGAGCCTCACTGATGGCCCCGCCTTCATATAACTTTTGGTAGCGATTAAGATTACTCTCCGCCAATTTCAATTGGGACTGCGCCGAGTAGACTTGGGCTGAGTTACTGTTTACCGTCTGCTTAACGTCTTTGGCGTCGATTTCCATGAGCGCATCACCGGCATTCACACTGCTACCGAGTTGAACATTACGTTTGACAATTTTCCCAGCAACTTGAAATGACAACTGACTTTCAAAGCGCCCCTTCACTTCACCAGAATAGGTATAACTTTGAGCTGAGGCCTCAGCCCCAACGACTGCCGTACGAACCAACGAGCTTTCTTCAATCATTGCAGCAGATTTAGAATGTCCTTTAATCATAACTCCTACTACTACAGCTACCAAAAGCATACCTGCGGCCAGACCATAATATAATTTTTTCTTACTTAGCTTCTGCATCTTTTCACTCCTTCAATATAAAATGAGACTTCATTTAGGTTAGGTTTAAATTCAATTTATTCATAATAACATATTTTTAAATTATTAATTAAATTAAACATTTATTTAGTTAATAAAAAAAGCATTCGTTAAAAATACTATTTTATTTCTGTTACAAGGGAGTTATTTAAAATACCTCTTAGATACATGTCAACGGCTTCAGCCATGTAATATTCAGCCTTATCTTTTTCTTGCTCCAAAAACTGATCTGCAAGATGGCTGGTAAAAAAGTAAAAATGTAAAATACTTGCAAAGAGTAAATTGGCACAATCAGTTTTAATATCCGGACGAATTTGTCCACTATTAATTCCTGCTTGAATACACTCGGCCATAAAGTCATGATTACGTGTAACACCCGGCAGTACAATACTTTCATAGCAGTTTGTAGGATTTATGATTTCTCCATAAATTAGACGGTGAATATAAGGATAAGGCTTATTTAATTTTACAAATTCTTGAGAAAAATGTCTTATCTTATCGATAGGGGAATTTTCTTCATTGCGAATTAAATTAATTATCTTATCGAGTAACCCAAACTGGACTTCCAATATAGCAGCATAGAGATTTTCCTTTCCGCCAAAATGATATGAAATGAGAGCAATATTAACGCTGGCAGCCTCTGCAATTTCTTTGACAGATACCCCTGCAAATCCCTTTTGAGCGAATAAGGGAATAGCTACATCCATTATTTTATGAACGGTTGGCTTATCGATCATTATATCTTTTTTCACTTTTTTACCTCCATTTGGTTAATTTATAATTAATATTAAATGATCGTTTAATATGGATTATACTTTCTATTACTAAATTTGTCCAGCTAAAAAAAAATAGAACTACGCGTGGCGATTTGCCGCACCTAGTCCTTTAGAATATGATTCACAACATTACGCTGACTAGCGTTTTCAGTCATCTTCTGCTTAAACTATCATTTCCTTAGTTTCAGACCAATAGAATGTGATGGCTGTAAGGATTGTCCGATACTATAATACATCCTTTCTGGTGGACTAAACAGAAACGGATTTACTTTTTCTAAAGTCGGCAAGCCATTTTGACCAAGAACGGATTCATCGGCCTTTACATCCATGATTTCCCCAATAAACTGGGTGTGAAGACCGATTTCAACAACCTGCAATAAATTACATTCAAGTACCAAGGGAAATTCCCCAACATACGGAGCATTCACAATATCGCTCTTAACTGCAGTTAAATTGGCAAGTGAAAATTTATCCGTATTTTTTCCACTAGCAATACCTACAAAATCTGTTTCGATCATATGAATACTTGATGGGATGCTGATCGTAAATGCCTTATTTTTAATAATATTATCATAAGACCCACGAATTTTTTGCAGGGATACCGTTACACATGGTGGAGCCGAACAGCAAATACCACCCCAGGCAGCAGTCATTATATTGGGCTGACCGTTTTCTCCATAACTACCGACTACCCATACAGGGGTAGGCATTGCAAAAGTATGAGCACCTAATGATTTTTTCATTTCTACACTCCTTCTATACTAATAGCTAAGTCCATTATACATGATCTTATTGTAACACCTTGTAGCATATCCTTCATCTTTTTTGTGCAGGGACATCAGTCTTGTCTCTCTTATCCCTCCCAGACTAACCCGCTGCAACTTTAAATTTGATATGGAATGTAGATCCCTTGTTGCTCGTATCGATGTTTATATCTGCGCCATGTCGAGCTGCAATGCTGTAACATATCGCTAGGCCGAGCCCAGTTCCTTCCTGTTTGGTTGTAAAAAAAGGTGTTCCTAGATGCTTCATTATCTCAGTGTCTATGCCTGCCCCTTCATCACTTATCGCGAGCACAACTGCAGCCCCTTCGACGTATGTTCTTATGGATAGTTTTCCTTTAGCTATCATAGCTTCTATGCCATTACGAATTAAGTTTAGCAACATTTGCCTTATTTGATTTTCATCGACTAATATCATAGGTATTTGACCACTCTGAAAGGTGACACAGTGTCCTTCTTCAGCAGCATCTGCCTCAACTAATGGCATTACATTTTTAATAATTTTGTTAATATCTTTTAATTGGAAATCTGTCACCCTATCCTTTGCCATAAACAAAAACTCAGTAATGATAGCGTTGGCCTTATCTAATTCCTCAATCATCAATTTAAAATAATCACCGTATTTCGGTTCTCTTCGTGCCATTAGCTGTAAAAATCCGCGTACTGTAGTCATAGGATTACGTATTTCGTGTGCCAAACCCGCAGCCATCTGTCCCGCTAGATGAAGACGGTCTAAACGTTTTAACTCCATCTCCATATTTTGCAACTGAGTAATATCACACCATACACAAATCCAAAAGCATTCCCCCGCTATATCAAGTTTTTCTACAGAAAGTAGTCCATTTAAGACCGTCCCGTACCTATTATAACAAGTAGTTTCCATCTTATTAATTGCACCTTGTTCTCTTAATTCTCTTAGAATGGCTCGATATTGTTTTTGCGTCATTAATGTTTCGCGTATCTTGGCCTTAGTTCCAGAAAAATCCACGCGATCATAACCAAAGGTCTCAACTGTACTGGTATTAATTTCGACAAATCTTAGCGGCTTAGTCGCTAAGATACACATAGGAACAGCACTAGCATCAAACGCTCTCAAAAATTTTTCATCTGAGGCATGCTTCGCTTCCTGCGCTTTAATGCGTTCATCAATCTCCTGTTTTAGTTTGATATTCATCTTTTCAATGAAACTTTGCCTTTCAAGCCTTGCCTTATGTCGTCCTACCTCAGCTATATATAGATTTACCTTTGCCTGCTCTTTTCTGTACTGATGCACTAAGGCACATATAAGGCATGCATTTACAATCATTGATACGGTAAGCGATACCGCTATGTCAACATATTTGGCAAGAGAATCGTCATATCCAATAATGCTCATTGGGTAGCTATATTCCAGTACCACAAGAATATTTGCCATCAATATGATACCGATGATCGTAGCTATGCGCTTCCACTTGTTTAACATGATTGCGAACAAAGAAATACCCAGCATCATGAAATAAGATATCCCACCAGAAGTTCCTCCATTGGCAATCCATGAGGCGGGAAAGATCAATATTATTAACACAATTGCTAGCGTTAATAAGGGTATTTTATTATTTCTTCGTAATCTAGATAAATAATACATATAGGCAAAAAACAAGTTGCCACCAATATTGATCGCAATGATAAACTTATTTAGACCAATTAGATAATTTGCCACGTTTCCAACGAAAAAGATAATAATAGCAGCGATAAGTACCATATTCAAAAACCTATGTTCTAAGGTGAAATTTTGTTCCTCACCACTAAACGTTTCTAGTTTTAAATTCATGGGAATTCTCTCCTAACTTCTTAAATGTACTAAAATCATTTTTGATTGAGCCTCTCGACCCTCGGGTGCTACCATCAGGTGTTTTGTGATAATGTGATCCGTTGGCTATATCCTCATTCCACTCGCATCTCCTCATATTTGTATAAAATTTTATATAAATTGATATACATTATATTTTAAACATTTTTTCCATAAATTGAGAAATACAGACTACGTATTAGTTTAACCTACATCTTTCACATTAACAATGATGTATTTTTAGCTAATTTTAGGAACTTTTGTCGTTTTTGTGTTGATGCAACAAATGCCAAAAGCTCTCATCCTCAAAAGGACGAGAGCTACGAGCCGAATATAAAATTTGGCTATCTGGCAAAAATAATAAAACTCACTTTTTTCTGTTATTTCCCACTCAACTTTCGATAAGCAATTACATCATCAACCGTCACCACTGTCATATTATTCTTTTCGGCGAAGGTGATTATTTCAGGTAAACGCGCCATTGTACCATCGGGATTGGTCAGTTCACACAATACACCATAAGGCTTTAATCCAGCAAGTCGCATCAAATCCACATTGGCCTCGGTATGTCCCGGGCGCTCTAGTACACCACCCTGTTTGGCTTTTAAAGGGAAAACATGACCTGGACGACAAAGATGTTCGAAACTTGCATGATCCGCAGTGGCTGCTCTTACAGTAGTCACACGATCAGCAGCTGACACACCTGTAGTCACTCCGCATGCAGCTTCAATTGAAACGGTAAAGGGCGTTTGAAAGCTACTCGTATTGGCTTCCACCATCATCGGTAATTCTAATGCCTGTACCCTTTCTTCAGTCAAGCATAAACATACAATACCGCTACCTTCACGAATTAACATCGCCATTTGCTGATTCGTTAAAAATTCTGCAGCAAAGAAGATGTCTCCTTCATTTTCACGCTGCTCATTATCAGTCACTAAAATTCCTTGACCATTGCGCAATGCACTAAGAGCCTTCTCTACTCGTTCAGATGAGCTACCAAATTGAGATAAAACTTTTTGATTCATGGTGTACGCCTCCTAAATTCAGATTTTACTCCGCTCTGAGAATAATTCACCCGATAGCAGAATATCAGTTTCCCCGGTTTTGTTAATGATAAGCAAAGATGGCATATAAATGAAAACCACATCACCGCGAAACGTATTTTTTGCCATCATCCCAACCTTTTCCCGCTATTTCACCCAGCGAGAAATACTGTTTACTGCTCATGTCGAATAATAAAGGGTCAACTTTTACAAGGTCAACCTTCTCGTTCACAAGTACTTCTGCCTGCGCATATGAACTGACAATCTCTCCAATAAATATTTCACTGGTTTTTGTATCATATATATCTACAAGTCTGCATTCCATGGACAGAGGGCAGTTTTTAATAATGGGCGCGGTTTTCAAATCACCATAAAAAACTTCAAAAACATTCGATTTATCAACTTCTTTTCCCGATACCAAACCTACGTAATCGACTTCAATGATTTGTTCTCTAGAAGGCATATTGATACTAAAGGTCTTGTTTTCTTTTATGCCCTGGTTGGTAAAGTGGCCTTTCCCCATCCCTAAAGAAATAAGATGAGGTGGACTTGCATTCAATATACCTATATGAGCCACATTAAGAAAATTAACTTTCCCATTGACTAGTGCACCCACTATTGTCACAGGCATAGGATATAGCAAATTTTGGTTACCAACTTTTTTCTTCATAATGAAATCCTCCTTAAGATCTTTTAGATTTATTTATCAAAAAAACAATACACTATTCACCTCTCTTTTTCTTCGTTTGACATCAAACTATATATGTAAAAAAACTATCCTTCTAGGATAATTAATTTTTGAAGTTATCTCTCATCTTATCAAGTAATTGCATTAGTTTCTCTTTTTCATCTTCAGTAAAGCCTTTATAAGCGGTAGTTATAAGATTTTGGGAAATACTTCCGAACTTTGCTTCCATGTCCCAAGCTTTCTTTGTAAGTACAACATAGACTTCTCTCGAATCTTCACTACTTTGTTCTCTTACCACATATCCATCTTTAATAAGCTTATTCACAAGATGAGTCACAGTTGATTTATCTCTGTTTATCAAGTCTGCAACTGCCTTCATTTTCAGTTTTCCATTATTCCTATATAATATTGAAAGCATCGAGCCATGTGAGGGTACAAGTCCCTCAATACCATTCTTAACCAACTCTTTTTCCAGTAAATTTGTAGCCTCTGCCCTAACTTTGCTCACCAAAGAGAGAACATAATTTTTATTCATCATTTTACCTCAAAAGTTACTTTTATAAAGAGCCTACGTAGGTTGATAAGAATATAGATCATTCAAGTTCTCTTAATCCCACTGAGGAGCATTTTAATAAAGATTCTTTTAGAAAGATTATAGTTTGATTTCAAACCATTGTCAAGCACAAAATATTGCAATAATTTGTGCAATTGAAATAGTTGATCAAGCTTTTATTGACTCAATTCGTGCTGTACGGTTGATTGTATCCTGATGGCATTAAAAATATAATCCCTTACTTGATTTCTTGTTCTGTCTTTTTCATGATAAATCAACTCTGTTTTGGGCGTGCAAAAAAAACGATTTTCTACTGGCTACCCTGTGCCAATGGGAGCTAACCCATGCAAATACAATTGAATTAAACAACGAAAACACTATGAGTAAAACTTCAAATTCATCGATATCACACAAAGCAATAGAGCTCTCGCCGTATCGGTGAGGGCTCTATTACGAGAAGAGCCTGTCCTCCTTACTTATGCATGAGCTGAGGAAAGAAGGACATAAGCATCCCATGCGTCAATTTTGCCTTTGCTTTAACTCAAAAAACACTCGAAGCGTGGATCATATTTGGATGGGACAAACTCAATAACTTCATACTCTGCTGCTCCATTAATATAAAACGGATCTTGTTTGATTATATCCCATACCTCTTCTACACTGCTCGCTTTAGCAATAATAACTCCACCAACTCGTGGATTTCTACGACCAGAAGCAATGAACTTCGATTGATTGTAAAACCGATCCAAAAACTCAATATGCGCCGGTATCAATTCATCAAGGTACTCCAATGGTTTAATATAGTTCAAAATCATAAGAAACATCAATATTTCCCCCTTACTATTTGTCTATTCTATTTTAAAGAATTTCGCAATCTACCCGGTGTCGTATTAACCTGACATTATTCTTGTTCCCTGCACGACCACTCCCTAATCTCACTATTTGTTCGGGAGTTAACCCAAGGAGTTGCAAAAACTCTTGATGTTTTTCTGGGATTTTTATGAATATATTGCAATACTGTTTCTCCTCATAGTTGTATAAGATTTTATATAAACTGATGTACATTATATTTCAAACTTTTCTTCCATAAATTGAGACATTCAGACTACATATTAGTCTAACTTAGATCTTTCACATTAACAATGATGCTTTTTTAGCTGAATTTAGGAGCTTTTGTCGTTTCTGTTTTATATCATATACCCCCAAGGTTCTCCTGATGAGGCGCAAAGAAACTCTCATCCCCAAAAGGACGAGAGTTACGAGCCTAGTATCATCTTTTTATTTGTTATCTAACTATTTTCCACTCAAGAAATTTTTCAATAGCTTTATGCCTTCAGGTGTCAATATAGACTCAGGATGAAACTGTACCCCTTGGATATTGTACTCCCGGTGTCTAAGTCCCATAATCATACCATCAGCGAGGGTCGAGGTTATCTCTAGACAATCTGGCAAACTCTTTTTTTCAACAATCAGGGAATGATAACGCCCTGCAATAAAATTGGGTGATAATCCCTGATAAAGCCCTGTACCGTTATGCTGAATTTGCGCTACTTTACCATGTATGGGTTCAGGTGCCCGCACGACCTGCCCGCCGAATACTTCACCAATGGCCTGGTGTCCCAGACAGATTCCCAAAATAGGCACTCGCCCGGCAAATTCCTTAATGACAGCTTTACTAATACCTGCATCATCTGGTGTGCCAGGGCCTGGCGAGATAATGATGGCCTCATAGCCACTGGCCTCAATCTCTGCCAAAGTCATCTGATCATTACGAACAACATTCACCTCATAGCCAAGATTGGCAACATATTGATAAACGTTATAGGTAAAAGAATCATAATTATCAATGATCAGTATCATCGCCATCATCCTCCCCTATTACTTGGAATAGCGCTCTGGCTTTATGCAATACTTCCTGGTATTCTTTTTCTGGTACTGAATCAGCAACAATGCCAGCACCAGCCTGTATTCTTACTTCATCGCCGTCAATGACCATTGTCCGTATGGTAATGCAAGTGTCCATATTCCCGCGGAAATCCAAATAGCCTACTGCTCCGCCATAAGGACCACGACGAACTGTTTCTAGATCATTAATAATTTCCATGGCCCGCACTTTTGGTGCGCCGCTAAGAGTACCGGCAGGGAAACAAGCTGTTAGTACATCTAAGGCAGCAAACTTGGGATTGATTTGTCCTGCAACCTCAGAAACGATATGCATGATATGTGAGAATTTCTCGATTTTCATCATCTGCTTTACCTCGACTGTTCCCGGCAAACTAACGCGACCAATATCATTGCGCGCTAGGTCAACTAGCATGGCATGTTCAGCTCGTTCTTTCGGATCTGCCAACAGTTCTACCGCCAATTGTTCATCCTCAGCTGCGTCTTTTCCCCGGGGACGAGCGCCAGCAATCGGATAGGTCGTCACGACCCCACCTGAGAGCTTAACCAACATTTCTGGTGATGCGCCCACCAGTTTACGCTGCCCAAAATTAATATAAAACATATAGGCTGAGGGGTTAACCTGGCGCAGGCGGCGATAGAGGGCAAAAGGATGTCTCTTTAACTTACTGCAAAATTGCTGGGACAAGACCACTTGAAAAATGTCACCAGCGACGATGTGCTCCTTGGCCTGTTTCACGATGGAGATAAACTTTTGCTGAGCCTCTTCATCAATCGCGAGACTCTTTCCTAGTTTCGGCATGGTTGTATTGTCCTCAGGCAACACGACTGGCTTACGTAATTTTACGATCCATTTGCTAAGCTGACTTGTTGCTTCATCATAGACCTCATTCGTTGTCTTACCAGTTTCCATACGTGCTAAATACAATAATTTAGTCGAATGGGTCAGATGATCCATGATGATGATCACCTGACAAAAGAGGAGCTGGGATAGAATCATGTCTGCGGGAATCTCTAGACCCCGAACTCGCTCCCACGTACTAATGGACTCATAAGAAAAATATCCTACCCCGCCTCCCGTAAAGGGAGGCAAACTTGGTATATCAGGAAAAGAAAAATCCCTCATAAAATTACGTAATACCTCTACAGGAGTCCCATTTATCTTTAAGGTATTTTCCCCTGTAGTGATTTCAGAATACTGACTCCGAGCAGTTATTGTTGCAAAAGGAGCAGCCCCAATAAAAGAATAACGACCAAAGTTCTTACCCGTTGCCGCACTCTCTAGAATAAAACCTACATCGTCCCCTACTAGCTTATAGTATAGAGATACAGGCGTTTCCATATCCGTTAATAATTCTGTATACACAGGAAGAATATTATGTTGCTGGGCCATTTGGCAGAATTCATCCTTAGTTGGATAGGTTAGCATACTGCTCACACTCCTTCATCTAATGCCTGCCGGATCGACTTGGCAAAAATACGAACAGATTCTATGCCTTCATCCATAAGCCGCTGCATGATAGCACTCCCTACAATCACTGCATCCGCATATTTAGCAGCTTCTTGAGCCCCCAGTGGATTACCAATACCAAAGCCAATGGCTAGTGGTACATTGGTTTCACCGCGAACACGATCAATTACCTTGGCAATCTGAGAAAAATCAACCTCTCGCACACCTGTTACGCCCGTATTAGAGACGCAATAGACAAAACCCTGGGCTTTTTGGCAAGTAGCTACCAGTCGTGCCTTCGTCGTAGTCGGCGCAACAAACTGAATCAAATCAACACCTGCTTGCGCGCAGCACTTTAATAATAACCCTGACTCTTCTAGCGGCATATCAGGTACAATAATGCCATCCAGTCCAGCATCAGCAAAAGAGCGGATAAATTTTTCTACGCCAACATTGAGTATTGTATTCACATAGGTCATAATCACCAAGGGAATCTGGGATGTTTGCCGAATAGTACGAACGAGTTCCAATATTTTGGACGTTGTAATCCCAGCTTGTAGTGCTAGTGTTGCTGCTTTTTGAATAACCGGACCATCAGCCATGGGATCAGAAAAAGGAATACCAAGCTCAATCACATCAGCTCCTGCAGCTTCCAGGACCTGAACAGCCTGCAAGGTGCCAGCTACATCTGGGAAACCGGCCGTTACATAAGCAATAAAACCCTTACGTCCTTCGGTTTTCAGCTTTTGAAATCTTTCTGCTAAACGTGTCATATCGTCCCCTCCAATACTTTTGCTACCATCTGTACGTCTTTATCCCCCCGACCCGACAAACAGACAACGATAACATCATCAGCCTGGGTCTCAGGCATGAGTTCTTCCAAATAAGCCAGGGCATGAGAACTTTCTAGTGCCGGAATGATCCCCTCGATCTGGGCCAAACGCTGAAACGCAGCCAAAGCCTCTGCATCAGTAACCGCCATATATCTTACGATACCTGTGTCTTTAAAAAAGGAATGTTCTGGACCGATACCAGGATAATCAAGGCCTGCTGATATGGAGTACGGAGGAATAATCTGCCCGTCATCATTTTGTAATAAATAGCTGTAGGAACCATGTAATACGCCAGGACGCCCGAGAGTCAAGGTTGCAGCATGATCTGGCGTCTCTAGCCCTTTACCTGCGGCCTCCACACCAATTTTAATAATTTCTTTATGATTACGGAACTGATAGAAAATCCCCATGGCATTACTGCCACCGCCGACGCAAGCGACAATATGAGTCAGTTTACCCCCTGTTATTTCCTGTATCTGAGTCTGTACTTCTTGACCGATAACAGCTTGAAAATCTCTTACCATCATTGGATATGGATGAGGACCAGCGACAGTACCGATGATATAATGGGTATCTTCTACATTCGTAACCCAATATCTAATAGCCTCATTAAGTGCATCTTTCAGCGTACCTGTGCCACTGGTAACTGGTATAACTTCCGTTCCTAGGAGTTTCATACGAAAAACATTAAGAGCCTGTCGTTCAATATCTTCTTCTCCCATAAAGACACGACACTCAAGTCCAAACAATGCGGCAACCGTTGCACACGCCACCCCATGCTGTCCAGCCCCTGTTTCCGCAACAATCCGCGTTTTACCCATACGACGTGCCAAGAGTGCCTGCCCTAAAGCATTATTGATTTTGTGGGCTCCAGTATGAAGTAAATCTTCACGTTTTAAATAGATCTTGCCCCGACCATAATGTTGCGTCAGATTTTTGGCAAAATACAACCGTGTTGGACGACCAGCATATTCACGATAATAAAACTCCACTTCACTTTGAAATTCTGGATCCACCTTTAGTTTATTATAAACTTCTTCTAATTCAACTAATGCTGGCATCACTGTCTCAGGGACAAACTGACCACCATAATCACCAAAACGTCCATTTTTATTCGGCATGTTGTGTTCCTCCATTTATCTTATTTATCATTGCCAGTTCCCGGGTCTTTTCAGCAATGTCAGTCGCCTTTACTAATCCCTCACCAACAAGTACGCCCCGTACTCCTGCCATTTGCAGGTGCTGGGCCTCAGCTCCATGATTCACACCGCTCTCACTGATGATGATACGCCCCTTATCACAATAGGGCAATAAATCAAAAGTATTTTGTACATCAGTGATAAAGGTTTCTAAGTTGCGATTATTAATCCCCACCAATGTTGCAGGGGTTTGCTGTACTCGGTCTAGTTCTTCTAACGTATGAACTTCAACGAGGGCATCCATGCCCAGCTCATGAGCAATCCCTAGATACTCTTTCAACTGATCATCAGATAAAATATTAGCAATTAAGAGCACAGCATCCGCTCCTGCTACTCTGGCTTCATAAATCTGATACCCATCAATGATAAAATCCTTGCGCAAGATAGGTAAGGTTGTGACAGCGCGAACAGCAGCAATATCTTCTAGCCGACCGCTAAAATGTACATCCGTGTGAACCGAAAGCGCGGTGGCACCATTATCTGTGTAAATTTGGGCTAACTCAGGCACCGAATAATCCGTACATAACGGCCCCTTAGCCGGGGAAACTAGTTTACATTCAGCAATGAGCGCCCATTCGGACTGTTTGATTGCTTTGCTAAACTCAAAGTTACCTGGCGATATTGCTTTTAATAAATCTGCTAGTGGTCGCTTTTCTTTGGCATCTGCCACTGTCTGACATTTTTTATGTGTAATTTTTTTTAGCATCACTTAATACCACCTTTTGCCCTACGCGCAGCGATTAAAAACTGCTTAATTTTTTCAATATCCTTACTACCATTTGTCTCAACTCCACCTGACACATCAATGCCTTCAGGGGACAAAATCCTCACGGCCTCCCCTACATTGTCTGCCGTCAAACCACCAGCCACGAAGAGAGGGGTTTTGATCTGTTCTCGCACGACTTGAGCACCTTGCCAATCAAAAGCGATCCCTGTTCCCCCTTGCTGTCCAGGCACAAAACTATCAAGCAGTAGCCACTGTGCTTCATAAGCCGCAAGCAGCAACGGATCAAAGTCTGCCCCGACTCGCACTGCCTTAATCACTGGAACCTTAACCAACCTACAATATTCTGGTGATTCATCACCATGCAGCTGTACAAAATCAAGCTTGCAGCGTTTGGCAATCTCCTGTACCTCAGGCAAGGGCGCATTGACAAATACCCCTACTTTACCAATGCCACCTACCTGACTGCCAATTTTCTCAGCCGTTTGAATATCGATACGCCGACGACTCTCAGCAAAGACAAAACCAATTAAATCAGCACCATAATCTCGAGCTGCCTCAGCCCCAGGTACGGAAGTAATTCCGCAAACTTTTACGATAATAAGAATTCCTCCTTATAGCGACTACTGGCACTACGCAGCGCTTCCAATTTTGCAAGGGCTACGCCACTGTCGATGCTAGCAGCAGCTACCACTATTCCTTCTTCCAAAGACTCCACTTTATCAGCGACCAGTAGAGCGGCGGCGGCATTAATGAGCACAATATCACGTTTAGCACCCGACTGACCTTTAAGAATACCAATAATAATGTCAGCATTTTGCTCAGGTGTACCACCCAAATAATCTGCAGCTACGCCACCAGTAAAACCGTAGTGGGCGGGATCAATCACATAGGACCGTATTTCATCACCGATGACTTCGGTTACCCCAGTAGGCACTAGTGTAGATATTTCATCCATACCGTCAAAGCTATGCACTACCATTGCCCGTCGTACGCCAAGCCCCTTAAGCGCTTCCCCAATCTTTTGGGTTAATGCGGGTTCATATACGCCAATCAATTGGCAATGAGCATTGGCAGGATTGGTTAAGGGTCCTAGCAAATTGAATATTGTACGAAATCCTAATTCTTTGCGCGGTTTGGCCGCATATTTCATGGCCTTGTGAAAAGTAGGAGCATACAAAAAGCCAATGTTCAAGTCTTTAATCATTGTTGCCACAGCTTCTGGTGGCAAACTCACATAAATACCTAAAGCGCTCAGTACATCAGCACTACCACAGCTGCTCGATACACCACGGTTACCATGTTTGGCCACTGTCAAACCAGCACCCGCCAAGACAAAGGCGACTGTTGTGGAAACATTGAAAGTACCTTTTTTATCGCCACCGGTACCGCACGTATCAATTAATTGTTCACTATTACAATTTATTTTTACAGCATACTCTCGCATCGTCTTTGCAAATCCAGTAATTTCTGTACTCGTTTCGCCTTTCATCCGTAAGGCGGTTAGCAAGGCACTAATTTGAACATCTCCAGCCTGACCTGACATAATGATCTGCATGGCCTGCTGGGCCTGACTTTGGGAGAGATCCTGACCTACAATGACTTGATCGATAAATTCCTTTAACATAACCTCATCCTCCTTTGGTTTTTAGATATAAAAAAAGAACCATTTCACCCTATAAAGGGGCGAAATGGTTCGCGATACCACCCTAATTCAGAAAGCCCATGCTTTCTATCTCAATTCAGATACGGGATCACAGTCCGATATCCTAGCCCAATAACGGTGGCAACCGATCCGACCTACTTGCCAAAAGGCGTTTGGAGGACAGCTTACAGGTCCATTCGTTATGCTCTCTAGGTCGGTCATCCCACCTCCGGTTACCCGGTCACCGACTCGCTGAACTAGAATTTACATAGTTACTCGTCCTGATCATTGCTATTATTCCGAATTAACTTTTAGTAACTATAACACAAACGTCTTTTGACAGTCAACACATTTTTACATTTTACACATTTTTTATTTAATGGAATAAATAACAGTTGAATAGTTAACACCTTTGTGTTAAAATTGCCATTAATAATTGAAATTATAAAAACCATGAAAAGGAAAAGTAGATATGGCACTCTTGTTACAGAGAGTCGGGAATAGCTGGAAACCCGATACAGGATCTATGTTGAAGTTCTCCTTGGAGTTGCATGCTGAACTCTGGCTTTGCTAGATGATAGGTGGTGCCGGAGCCTTTACCGTTATCATAAAGGAAAGTATCGGCTACTATATTCCCGTACTTTTTAAGCAGTGCTTGGCAACAGCTAAAGCACAAAGGTGGTAACGAGAGAACAGCTTCTCGTCCTTTAATGGATGAGGAGTTTTTTATTTTTTATGAGGATGTGAAACAATGACTAAAACGAATAAGGGTACCGTCGGCTATCTTGGCCCTCAAGGCACACACAGCGAGGATGTTTGTTCTTGTTATTATTCCCAAGATCAATGGACTTTTCAATCCTATTCAACGATTGACGCCTGTATTCGCGCTACAGCCAATGGAGAAATCACAGAATGTATTGTACCGATTGAAAATTCCCTGGAAGGTTCAATCAATATTACCCTCGATACCTTAGCTCATGAAGTAAACTTATTTATTATAAAGGAAATCGTATGGCCAATCCACAATCATCTACTCACAAAATCTGCTGAGTCGGTGATTGATACCATTGTTTCCCATGCACAACCCTTAGCCCAATGTCGACATTATCTTGCTAAGCATTATCCGAATGCCAAACTTGAAGCCGTAGAGAGTACGGTAGAAGCAGTCCGCATTGTGGCAAATGGCGCAAAAAATCATGCAGCCATCGCTAATATGAATGCCAGTAAACTGTATAATATGAATATTGTGGCATCTAACATCCAAGATCATCCACATAATTGCACACGTTTTGTGATACTTAAGGCTCAGCCTGCAACCTATATTGACGGTGATTGGAAAACTTCTATTGTTTGTAAAATCAAGGGTGATAAGCCAGGGAGTTTATTCTCCCTTTTGCAAGAATTAGTCAATCATCATGTCAATCTAGTTCGAATCGAATCCCGCCCTGCCCGTACAGCATTGGGAGAGTATATATTTTTCATGGACATGGAAGGTAGCATCACTGAGCCCCATGTTCTAACAGCAATGACAGCACTCGAAAGTAGAAGCCTGTGGTTTAAGAATCTTGGTTCCTATATTGTATGCAAAAACAATGTGTAACGCGCACACGAACGAATCCCCGAAAGCCGCATTTTATGTGTGGCTTTCGGGGATTTTGGGGACTAAAGAGATTCAAGTTGCTTCATTACAAGGTTTGCAACGACTACTCACACTGTCTTGGATCACCTTGACCTAATTAATACCCTTCTCCCCCACTATTTAGGGCAGATTTCCCGAGAGTCTACTATACGTAGCTGATCATGGATAAAATTCATGTGAACACGCATAGCCTGCCTAGCCTGGGCACTATTTTTCTGACAAATAGCTCGATAAATATTATCGTGCTGTGTTGCTATAATTTTTGAGTCTCCAGTGTTTTCCAAAATCATTTTTCGCATGTCAACAATATGTTGACTGAGGACTTCGTTAATAGAGGAGTACATATAGTAGAGCAGGGTATTATGGCTAGACTTTGCAATCAATGAGTGATAGATATGATCAGCCTCTTCTGTGATCGTTCCTTCATCAATCCCCATTAATAGTTGTCTATATTTATCAATCTCTTCAAGCTCTTGGGGAGTAATTGAATCTGCAGCGAGACCTGCACATTCAATTTCCAGCATGGCGCGTACATCCAGCAGTTCCATCGTATTATCTTCAAGCATGAAAAATAAGGAAAGTGGTTGAAACATTTTTGATTCTGCAAAAGACAGAGCGATAAATGTCCCTTCCCCCTGACGACTTTCTGTAAGACCTAGCATTTCCAGAGATCGTAGGGCTTCACGTATGGCAGTCCGACTGACACCAAACATTGCGGCCATATCACGTTCTGATGGTAACTTATCACCTTTTGCTAAGGTTTTATTATAAATCATATTTTTGATTTGCTGGATAACTTGCTGATAAAGCTTGGTTGAAACGATTGGTTCAAATTCCATAATACATCCTCACATTCCTAAACTCTATTATTTCAATTTTGTGTCTTTATTGTATCAGTGATTTATTTTTTACACTAGTGTAAAAAAAGAAAGCATGTTGTTGAATTTTTATAATACTTCAATAAAATAGGCAGTATATCATGAATAAAAGCAATTTTCACGTTTTTATGACATTGACAAGGCTTCTGTAAAAATGATATGTTATTGACGAGGCGTAAAGTGGTATGACCACTTTACCACCTTACCACATTATCGCATGTAGAAAAACAAAATGGCTAACCACAATTTGATGACAAGGGTTATTGCAATCATTAGTTGTAGTTCAATGTAAATAGTATTGGCCATGGGATGCAAGAATATTATGTTAATGCTGGTAAAAGAAATTAGGAGGTGTGTTTGTTGAAAATCATTGTACTCGTCAAGCAGGTTCCAGGAACTGATTCCGTAAAACTCGATCCAATCACTGGAGTTATGGTGCGTACTGGCAAAGATACGATTATTAACCCATTAGATGAAAACGGACTAGCTGAGGCTATTCGTATTAAGAATGCCTATCCTGATGTAACAATCACTGTAGTCAGTATGGGACCACCGTCAGCGATGAGAGCCATCAAAGAAGCAATTTCCATGGGGGCAGATGACGGGGTATTAGTTTCAGGCAGAGAATTCGCTGGTTCAGATACCATCGCCACCGCTAAGGTGATTGCGGCAGCCATCAAAAAAACCGGTACTTTTGATATGGTCATTTGTGGGGAACGTGCGACTGATGGTGAGACAGGCCAGACGGCAGCAATGATTGCTCATTACCTCAAGATTCCAGCACAAACCTATGTATCTGGATTGGAAATTATAGAAGACGGCGTTATTGTTAGACGCACCGTGGAAAGTGGTTTTGAACGAGTTCAGGTACCCTTCCCAGTACTCGTTTCTGTTAACAAAGATATTAGTGATACAGGATTTCCGACATTGAGTGGTAAATTAAAAGCTAAACAAGTACAAGTCCCTACGTGGGCAAATGCTGAACTGGGCTTGGATACGAGCGAGCTTGGACTTATGGGTTCGCCAACTCGCGTAGTTAAAATTTTCAGTCCTAAGCTGTCAAGGGATACCATTATGGCTAAAGCCAATGGTACGATGAAGCCAATTGATGAATTGATGGCGTTTTTAGTTGAAAAGGATGTTTTATAAAGGAGGTAGAGAATGATGTCAAGTTATGTTAATAGTAGCATAGAGGAAGCAAAAAATCTAGCCGATTATAAAGGTGTGCTCATACTCGGTGAGCAACGTGATGGGAAAATTGGGGCCATTACGTTTGAACTCTTGACTTGGGGACGGGGGATTGCCGATACACTAGGCTGTGAACTTAGCTGCGTTTTATTGGGAGACGAAATTGAAAATATGCAAGAAGTTATTCTCCGCGGCGCAGATAAAGTATTTTTCATTAAAGCGCCTATTTTTAAAGACTTTTTGCCACAGCCTTATAGTAATGCCATTACCCGTTTAGTGAATGAAGAAAAACCGGAAATTATTATTTCTGGTGCGACGACTACTGGCCGGACGGTCATGCCATTAGTTGCCGCTAAAACAAATACTGGCTTAACGGCTGATTGTACGGAACTGACAATTGACCCTGATACCAAGCTATTATTGCAAACTCGCCCAGCGATTGGAGGCAATATTATGGCTACCATTAAAACTCCGAGCACCCGCCCGCAGATGTCGACAGTACGTCCTCGATCAGCGAAACAAGCTCCTATTAATACGAGTCGGACTGGTGAAATTATTGTTAAGAAATATGAAGGCGCAACAATATTGACGGTTGAAAAGTTTCTGGAGTTTATTAAAGATACGACCCAAGCGGTAAGTATTGAAGAAGCTGATATCATTGTTGCTGGTGGTAAGGGTATGAAAAATGCCCAAGGTTTTAAATTAGTGGAAGAATTAGCAGAGGTAATGGGCGCAGCCGTTGGCTCTAGTCGTGATGCAGTTGAGCTTGGCTGGGCGACCTACCCTCATCAGGTTGGTCTTTCTGGTAAAACCGTATCACCAAAATTAATGATTGCTCTAGGTATCGCAGGTAAGATTCAATTTTTGGCAGGTATGCAAACCTCTGATGTCATCGTTGCTGTTAATAAAGACCCTGAAGCACAAATCTTTAAAGTGGCAGATTTCGGCATTGTAGGCGATGTGTTTGAAGTCGTGCCGATGCTGATTGAAACAGTCAAAAAAATGAAAGCAAAAGCATAAGGGGGTATATATAATGCAATTTAATAAAGTAACAGACTCAATTATTAAAGAGTTGCAAGCAATGATTGGCACTGCGAATGTAATTATCGATAAAGAAAAAATGGAAATGTATTCTCATGATGAGACTTCCGATAAAATGTGGGAAAAAATGCCTGAAGTCGTTGTAAAACCTGCAAATGCCCAGGAAATTTCTGAAATTGTGAAGCTCGCCAATCGTGAACTGATTCCAATTACTCCTAGAGGTGGCGGCTCTGGTCTGGCCGGTGGCGCTGTGCCAATGCTTGGCGGCATGGTATTATCTCTAGAAAGAATGAATCAAATCTTAGAGATTGACACCGAAAATTTATTCATGGTACTAGAACCTGGTGTTACAACAGGTGTAGTACAAAAAGAGGCTAAAGTATATAATCTTTTTTATGCTGGAGATCCTTGCTCAGCGGAGTCCTCCTTCATTGGTGGTAATGTTGCGACAAATGCTGGTGGTAACAAAGCCGTTAAATACGGTGTGACAGGACGCCATGTATATGGCCTAGAAGTTGTTATGGCTGATGGTGACATTGTTACGTATGGTGGTAAAAACGTAAAAGATGTTACTTTCTATGATATGGTGCATTTAATAGTTGGATCAGAAGGTACACTCGGAATCGTTACAAAAATATGGCTCAAATTAATGCCTCTGGCGCAATATGTTGCCGATTTATTGGTTCCATTCCCCGATATGCAATCAGCAATTAAGGTTGTACCAAAAATTATGACGGCTGGTATTATTCCGACTTCAGTTGAATTTATGGATCATTTGTCAGTTATAGCGGCTGAAAAGTATCTGAATAAGAAATTGCCCTATAGCCAGGAATCCGGTGCATACATTATTTGCGAAGTAGAAGGTAATTCTGAACAGCAAGTTCAGGAAGATTATGAAGCCATCGGCAAACTGTGTATGGAAAATGGCGCTCTTGAAGTGTTCGTCGCTGATAATATTTCTACGCAAGATCGTATTTGGAAGTCACGTAAGGCTTATGCTGAGGCACTTCGTATGATTAGTCCAGTCTATTGCATGGAAGACATTGTAGTGCCAATTTCCAATATTCCTGCAGCTCTCGATGCTATTGAAAAAATTGCTGCTAAATTTAAGTGCAAAATTCCTAGTGCTGGTCATGCTGGTGACGGAAATATTCATGCGACTATTTTGCGTGAAGACCGTGATGAACATGATTGGCATGTACTCAAAGATGCAGTGTTGGTAGACATCTATGATGCTGTATACAAACTTGATGGTAACTTGTCTGGTGAGCATGGTATCGGCGCAAAACGTGTATCGGCAAACTACAAGCATATGACCGAAGGACAAAAGAAAGTATTGCACACGATTAAAAGGGCTCTTGATCCTAATAACATCATGAATCCAGGAAAATTTGTAGTGATTAATAGAATCGCAAATTAAAAAAGCATTAACATCTCCAAGGATACCGTGCTTTGTAGATGGGACTACAAAAATTCTTGATGGGAACGAGTTGGTTTTAACAAAAAAATCACCTCCATAATCAAATTAGGCTAAAACAATGCCTTCTTCGCGATTATGGGGGCTTTTCCAAAAAGTCAAATCCCAATTTTGCTTTCACTAATAACTGGAGGAAAAAAGAAAAATGACCAAGGCAAAAACCTTGATCAATATAACATCGCGGGTTTCCGAGAGAATACTATAAAATATAAGGGGTGATACTATGTGGGAAGTTATCATTAGTCCTTACGGAATGTTTATGTCGTCATTACTTGCATTTATTCCGTTATTATGGTTATTAATCAGTCTTGGCGTCATGAACATGCCTGCTTATAAGGCCTGTCTTATCGGTCTTGTACTCAGTTTCACCATCGCTGTTGTTGGTTGGGGCATGCCCTTTATCTTATCCATGAAAGCTGCACTTGAAGGCGTAGTGCTTGCTTTATGGCCAATCATCTGGGTCATTATCGCCGCAATTTTCACTTATAATGTGACATTAAAGACAGGTGCTATGGAAACGATTAAAGGTTTTATGGCCAGTCTTTCTGGTGACCGCCGCGTCCAGGCGCTCATTATTGCTTGGGGCTTTGGGGGATTTTTAGAAGCCGCTGCCGGATTCGGTACAGCGGTTGCCATTCCAGCATCGATCTTAATTGGCTTAGGATTCAACCCGTTTTTTGCAGCGATTATCTGCTTGATTGCTAATACGATTCCTGTAGCTTTTGGTGCTGTTGGGATTCCCATTACAACCCTTGCTAAAGTTGCTGATGTTGATGTTATGCAATTAACATATTACACCGCTTTGCAATTAACTCCATTCGTTATTATGGTTCCCTTTGCTTTAATTCTGATCATGACGAAGAGTCTAGCAGGTCTGAAAGGTGTTATTTCCACAGCGCTCGTTGCTGGTTTGACTTTTGCCATACCGCAGCTGCTCATCGCTAAGTTTATCGGCCCTGAATTAACGGCCATTGTAGGCTCGATTGTATCCATGTTCTGCACAGTGATGTGGACGCGTCTGTCACCACCGAAAGAGGTATGGAAATTCCCATTCGAAGACAAGAATGCTGTCACAGCAAAAGTTGCTGTAGTTTCATTAAAAGATCAAATGATTGCTTGGTCGCCTTATGTCTTATTGTTTATTCTGATTCTTGGCACAAGCAAGTTTTTCCCTGATATTAACTCCTATTTGGGCCAAGTCAGTAGTACTCTTGCCATTTATGATGGGCCTGGGGGAAAACCAATGAGTATTGCCTGGCTAATAACCCCTGGTACTCTCATTATGATTGCTGCCATCATTGGCGGACTTGTACAAGGATCTTCTACTTCAACTCTTGTAGAGACTTTCGGCAAAACAGTAATTCAGCTACAAAAAACGATTATTACGATTATAGCGATTGTTAGCATGGCCAAAATTATGGGTTATAGTGGCATGGTTGCTGGGATTGCCGTTGCTCTGGCAAAAGTAACGGGCAAATTCTATCCGCTCATTGCTCCAGCGGTTGGCGCCTTAGGAACCTTTGTAACAGGTAGTGATACAAGTGCCAATGTTTTGTTTGGCGCGTTGCAAAAACAGACAGCCGTTGCAATTGGTGCGGATCCTACGTGGGTAACGGCTTCAAATACAACAGGTGCTACAGCTGGTAAAATGATTTCACCGCAAAGCATCGCTGTGGCCTGCTCGGCCACGGGTCAAGAAGGTCAAGAAGGTGCAATACTTGCCGTCACAATAAAATATTGTATCGTTTATGTCATTCTCGTCGGCATACTCGTTTACTCTTTTTCTTATTCAGTGAACTTTTGAGCATAAATTAGCCAGGTGAACACTTCAGGAGAATCGGCTAACTAGTAAAGTATTGCTATGAGTAACTTCTCATAGTGTACCTTTTATCAAAGATAACTAAAAAAAAAGAGTATACAAGTAAAAAAGATGATTTCTGACTGAACAGGAATCATCTTTTCTACTTGTACACTTTATATTTATGCGTTTTAGCTTAAGTCGCTTACTGGCTTCTTTCTCATTCTCATTACTACGATCGCAATAACCCCAATGGCAACAAGCACGACGAAGCCTATGATGAAGTTATTAGAATAATTTTTGATCAGTTCAATAGCTCTGGGTCCATAATAAAAAATGAGAAGACCTTCGAGTAAAAACCTTTTTCCCCGACCGAATATCGATGCCAATAAAAACACAAACATATTAATGCGAAATACACCCGCACTAATACTAATGAACTTGTACGGAATCGGTGCCATGGCAGCGAAAAAAATCGCCCAGCCACCATATTTTTCGAGCCAATTATGAATGGTTTCCACATGCTTGGCAGGTGCATACTTTTGCAATACGGGAAGCCCTAGTCGATCACCAATAAAATATCCAATAATCCCACCTAGCACCGATGCTACTGTGGCAATCATTGCATAATAAATAGCCTTCTCTGGCGTGGACAAAGCCATGGGAATCAATAGTAAGTCAGGCAATATTGGCGAAATAAATGATTCGATAAACGCAACAAAAAACAATCCTGCTGCTCCATAATTTTGAAAAGACATAATCAACTGTTCCACGATATCACCTCACTCCTAAACTTCAATACTTACCAAACATTATATACTACTTGCCACCACAATGTATACATAAAACACAAATTATAACAGGCAGGCTACTATGCTTTCTTCTTTCTCATAAAAAACAGGGGTCTTAAAAACGCTCTCACAACTTCGAGAAAGCTTATTCCTGCGCCAATTACTGCGAGTAGCAGATAGTACGTACCTATCCCCATATCATATTTGAACCATTCCTTCACGCCTTCTATAATAATGTGGTCAATGTTAACGAAGGTGAATAGGTAAGCAACAATAATTCCGGAAATAAACCCACCAATCATGACCCGCGAAATTCCGCCCAATACCCCCATCATAAGATAGTACCCGCTATGGCCAATATCAACTTTTACAATGTCTCTTATACCGGAAATTATGTCTTGGTCAACATGAATGAAGGTAAGAAGATAAGCAATGACAATCCCAATTATAAATCCAAAAATCACTATCAATCACTCCTTTTACGTAGGGCGAAGTCACTTATTACAAAGCCACTTTATAGGTTTGCCTCTGTATTATATCTAATATCCGCGCGATAGTCTACAACTCTTGCACGACTCACCATATTCTTAATTTTCTAAATTTCGCCTGTCAGACCGCTTTATTCAGCAATTTTCTCCCTGTTTTTAAACTGGTTAAAAAACATCTTGTAATATCTTCCTTGGCTTTGAATCAAAAGATCATGGCTGCCTTTTTCTACAATTTCACCATCCTCTATGACAATAATAGTATCTGCGTCACGAATGGTATTCAAGCGATGAGCAATGATTAAACTAGTACGTCCTTGCATAATCTTTGCTAAGGCGTTCTGTATATGTAGCTCTGTACGAGTATCAATACTACTTGTAGCCTCATCCAAAATCAGTATGGCAGGTTTAACTAAGATGGCACGTGCAATTGCGAGTAGTTGTTTTTGTCCTTGGCTTAGATTGCCACCATTTTCGGATAACATGGTATCGTATTGCCCTGGGAGACGCTTAATAAAAGGTTCAGCATTCGCCATAATTGCCGAATCTTTCATTTCCTCATCGGTAGCATCCGGTCTACCGTATTTTATATTTTCCTTAATCGTACCTGAAAATAAATATGCATCCTGTAATACAGTGCCAAAACAGCGTCGCAAACTATCCCTTGTATATTCTCTTATATCTCTACCATCAATTAAAATTCTACCACTCGTTACATCGTAAAACCTAGTCACTAGATTCACAATGGTCGTCTTTCCTGACCCTGTAGGCCCGACAAAGGCTGTACTGCTACCCGCTCTTGATTCAAAGCTAACATTCTTCAATACTGCCACATCTGAGCGATAGCCAAAACCCACATTTTCAAATACCACATGGCCCTGGGGATTTTTGAGTACTATGGCATCCGATAAATCTAGCGGTTCTTCTTGCTCGTCAAGAACCTCAAATACTCTCTCAGCACCAGCAACACCCGACTGCAACATATTAAATATATTCGCCAAATCATTGAGTGGTCGTGCGAATTGTCTTGAATAGCTGATAAAGCTAGCAATAATACCAATCGTAATCAGACTTTTTATGGCTAGAATGCCGCCCACAATGGCAATCAGTGCAAATCCAATATTATTAATTACGTTCATAAGTGGCATTAAAAAACCAGACCAAATTTGAGCCTGCAATCCTACCGCACTTAACTTTGAATTGATTGCGTCAAATTCTCCTATGACCTTATCCTCATAATTAAATGCTTTTACCACTTGTATTCCTGTAATTGTTTCCTCAACATGACTATTTAATTTTCCCAGTTGCATCTGTTGCTCTTTAAATAAATCCCTGGTTTTTTTGGCGATCATATGAGCAAGTAACGCCACTAACGGTACTGTCATTACACTGACTACCGTAAGCAAGGGACTGAGTATAATCATCATTACCAGTGAACCAATAATCATAATAAAACCAGACATTAACTGCGTGGTAGCGTACGATATCGTACTACTTACATTATCAATATCGTTGGATAATCGACTCATCACTTCTCCATGGGAATGGTGATCAAAGAAGACGATGGGAAGCTTCTGCAACTTTGCAAATAACCCACTGCGCAGATCCATAACAATCCGCTGAGATACACCAGCCATAAGCCATCCCTGCAAAAAGGTAAGTACGCCATCAACAATATATGCTACTGTGAGTGCGAGTACCAGTCTTTCTAATATTCCCAAATTAACCATTCCATTGTTCATAGTCATGGCATCGATGGACATACCAATTAAATATGGCACTAACAGCGTCAGTAAGGAATCAATGACAATAATAATAAAAATAATCCCTAGGACTTTTTGTTCCTTAGCAAAGCACAGCCATAGTCTTCTGAGGGTTCCTTTAAAGTTTTTTGGTTTAATAATAGGTCCCATGCCATGATGACTGGCAAAGCTGCGCCGTGATCTTCCTGCTGTATTATTTTGCTGACTTTTATTATTCTTAGGCTGTTCATTTGCGTGAGACATAAGGCTACATCTCCTTACCCACTTGGGACTTCACTATTTCTTGATAAACTGTGCAACACTGTATTAACTCATCATGTTTACCCATGCCAACAATTTCGCCCTGATCCAGCACTACTATTTTGTCAGCATCCATGACTGAGGTAATCCGTTGGGCAATGATGATGCAAGTCAAATCCTGTGCATAGTGCCTTAAAGAGTTCTTGATCTTCGCCTCTGTCGCCACATCGACAGCACTGGTAGAATCATCTAGAATAAGAATCTCTGGACTTTTCACCAATGCTCTGGCAATGGATATCCGTTGCTTTTGCCCTCCGGAAAAATTAACCCCGCCCTGTCCTACTTTTGTTTGGTAGCCTTCAGGCGATGCCGAAATAAAATCATGAGCCTGGGCGATCACTGCGACTCTTTCAATTTCTTCGATGGTAGCGTCTGCTTTGCCCCATCTGATATTCTCAATGACAGTACCCGTAAATAGTACTGTTTTTTGAGGAACGACTGCTATTTTTTTTCTGATCTGCTTTGGCTCTATATTCCGTACATCTTCACCATTCACCTTAAGGCAACCAGACGTTACATCGTAGAAACGTGGAATGAGAGCTACCAGACTGCTCTTTCCCGAGCCTGTTGAACCGATAATCCCTACGGTTTCTCCAGGCATACAAATCAGATTAATATTTTTGATTACAAGTTCTCCTGATGCTCCTTCATAGGAAAAGGTTACATTTTCAAAATCGACTCGCCCTTTTACTACTGTACTTTTTACCGGACGCTTGTTCCAGTTCATGCTACTTTCCTGGGAAAATACCTCACCAATACGCTGCGCTGAAGCTCTAGCTCTCACAAACATATTAAAAACTGCAGCAATCAACATGAGGGCAAACAACATTTGTGTCATATAGTTGATAAAAGCAATGATCTGCCCTACCTGCATTTCTCCAGTGTTAACTCTTAGCCCCCCCAACCAAAGTACGGCGACGATACCAAAGTTTATGATCAGCATCATGCCCGGACTAAATGCAGCCATGACTCGCATCGCAGTAACAGATATAGATTGCAACTCATCATTGGCTATAGTGAATTTTTCTACTTCGTAATCAAACCGATTAAAGGCCTTTACAACTCTAATTCCAGACAAATACTCTCTCATGACACGATTCACTTGATCCAGAGCCTGCTGGACTTTAATAAAAATTGGAAACCCAATTCTCATATTCATCATAATTAAGACTCCAGCAATGGGAACGATCACCGCAAGCACCACTGCCAAATCAGCATTGAGACGTATCGCCATGATCAGGCTGCCAATACACAACAAAGGTGCCTTAATAAAAATTCTCATCAGCCCGTTTACAAGATTTTGCACTTGGGTCACATCATTTGTCAACCTTGTCACCAAAGAAGCTCGATCAAATTTATCAATAATTTCAAAAGAAAGCGTTTGAATTTTTTTATATAAATCGGATCGTAGCTGCGCCCCCAATTTCTGTGAGACATGACTTGATATGATATTACGGGCCGAGGCTGCTACAGATCCCACTGCTGTAATGAGTAGCATGAGTCCCCCCATAGACAACACATAATCCATTTTCTTACTCGCTACACCGATATCGATAATTTGAGACATGATCGTCGGTAGCATCAAATCACATAAGGTTTCGCACATGACAAAAAAGACTGCCAGACAAAATAATCCCCCATATTTTCTTACATATTTCTTGAAAAATTTCATATTCTAATTCCCCTTGGAAAAATTCTATCTGACAACTATTATATCAAACTACTAAATATACTAATACTATCTATTATTTGTTTTTTAAATAAAGTATCTGAGGATTGAATAAAAAAGTAGTGGTCAATTTTGACACGAAACTCCCATGCCACTAGCGTGGCATGGGAGTTTCGTTCAATGGGGTAGCCTTTTTCAAGTATCTACCCTATAGAGTACATATTAATACGTAACGGTGTTTTTTCTATTCCTACACTCTAGCTCTATTAAATTTAAAATTTTACTTCTAGTATTAATTTTGTAACTGGTATAGAATATTTAGCACCAGCTTTCGATACACCCCACCACCGTTGCAGTTGCAGCTGAGAGTTTTTAGATAATTTAGTCATGGCAATAGCGCCTGGTCCTTTGAAACCAGCTGGGGTCTTGGCGATTTGGCTATCGTAATCTGTGTATTTATTAGTCTCCTCTAAATCCCCATCAACATTCATATATTCTAACGCAAATGTATAATCACCGGCTTTTTTGAGTTTTCCATATTTTAATTCGGCAACATAACCTACTTTATCTAGAGTATTATTCTTTAAATATTCATAGTTCAGATTTGTTCTATGAGCTACATCATAGTCGCCATATACGCCCCAAAACTTGTTGTCTAAACCTGCCTGTGTACCTTGTTGTGCCCTAAAAATACCAACGCCGCCACCAGTAAACTTATGAGCCAAGTTTACAACTTCGACTAATGTCGTCTTGCTAGCAACACTGGATACAGCTTTACCATTTTTATCAAGTACCACTCCTGCTATATCTCTACTCTCATCAGTTCGTCCTACAAACAATTCAAGAGTATTATCCTTGTCAACTTTATAAATTGACTTACCACCAAAAACGCCGTCTTGGTCGATATACAAACCTTTACCAAGATGGTATGTTTGTCTACCAAATTTAAGGGAGAAATTTGGATTTGTTTGATATTGCAACCAAACATTTTCCATTTCCCATTTTTCGGTTTCGCTTTTCTTTGCGTTATCGGTTTTAGTCTCAATGTTTAAGCCAATCTCTGCTGTCCACATATCATCAATCTTACCATCGATGTATAACTTTCCCTCATGCTTGAGCTTTGATGAATTCGCGTTATCTAATTTCAACTCGGTCTTTGTTGCGGCATTAACCTGGATCGTTTCCTTTTCTTTTTTCCCAAGACCTTTAGTACCTCTAGTATCTTTAGATTCATCAGAAATACCAAGGTCATCTCCAATATTTCCGAGTTTTGACCCTCCTGGATATTTCAGTCCAGCAGCAAAAGCACTCGTGGCAGACATGGTAACTGCTATTATAATAGTAGCGGCGATAATTTTTTTATTCATTAGTGTCTTCCTCCGTTTATTATTAGATTATAGAAAATTCCAAAATTTTTTATTGATAATTAGATGAATTCGCCAACAATTAAAGCATTGTCACATTTTCATATAATACTACCTTAGGCAAAGATAGCCTACCTCTAGTCTTTATGCTGTTTTAACCACTCCGACCAAGTTACAGAGAAATTATCAGAATTTTGTGTTGCATACTCATAGAATTTTTTAACAAACTTTACCTTTTCTACAAATAGTTCATTTTTCCAAACATCTTTTTCTTTTGTTGCTTCTGTTTTTAAAATATTTTGTCCTCCAAGCAATATTTGACGCTGTATGATATCATCAAAACTAACATTTTTCCCATTGCGCATCATATCATATATAATCATATAGGCAGTAGTACGCCCTTCGCCCGCTTGGCAATGAAAGTGTAACCAAGCATCTTTTGGCAATCCCTTGTAGAAAGTAACGAATCGATCAATATTTTCTTCACTTGGCCAACGGTGATCGGTAGCCGGAATGCGAAAATATTTTACTCTATTAGAAGTAACAAATTCAGATTCCGTAAGTGCATTATCTACTGTGATCTCTTGGCTATCAGAAACTTTTTTATTATCATCAAGAACAGAAATTGTAATCGTTTTATTTAATGTATCTTTTATTCGTACATTTTCATCTGCTTCAACTTGAGCAAGAGTCTTACCTACATTTGACCAATTATGATGACCAACCCAACTTACGCCGATGCCATTTATCAAACCATGGGACTCTTGGCGTAAATCAACTATATAAATCCGACCATTAGATAGCTTTTTAAATTTTGGTAACATTTCTTCAAATTCTAATCTTGAAAATTGAGCGCTACCTGATTCATGTAGTTGCGCCAATCCTACTGTAGAAGGTAACATATCACTTGATGTCTTAACAGGATCATTTGTTGTTCTAAAATTTCTTGGCAAATGAGATTCATTCGGAGTGTCGATTCTCCACAATTGTTCATCTTGAGTCTCTTTAGCTGAAACTAAGAGAATAGATTGACACAACAATACTAGAGTTAATAACAATACTAGAGACATCTTTTTTTTCACAGCTTTCTCCCCACTCATAACATATTAATTTATCGTAAAATACCACTTCTGTATATTTTTATATTACTATAGCCTTTAATCTGTAACCATGTGGATTTTGTTAAAAAAACGGAAGTTTGTTAAGTTTATGTTAATTTAATGTTAAACTAGTCAATAAATAGGGAAGAAAATAATGATCCTCCTATCCTAGAATATTAGGGGGATATACTCATGAGTTTATTACAGAAATCAACTACCGAAAAGATACAGTGAATTTCTTGAGGCCACTGAGAAATTGCCTTGTTTTAAAATAAAGACGCTTATCGGGGATACTAAAATGTATAACCGTATAATCGAGTAGGAGGCTATTCATTATTTGAATAGACCTCTCACACCACTGTACGTACCGTTCGGTATACAGCGGTTCAATAGGATTAATGTACTAATGAATATCTTTCACTGACTGATACGAAACCGATCTTCTTCAGGTATTCGTTGGTTAGTGTCCTT
>Ga0209430_1000151_pt1 | contig 92251 bp, 61 predicted proteins | sample BarGraIncub1133A_FD_184504 | JGI IMG/M metagenome (GOLD analysis project Ga0209430, IMG submission 184504) | Arctic peat soil microbial communities from Barrow, Alaska - Barrow Graham LP Incubations 11-33A (SPAdes) (version 2) | ecosystem: Environmental > Terrestrial > Soil > Wetlands > Peat...
CAGCCGTACTTTGGTTGTCAGTGTTGTACATGGATTCAGCCAGCATTCTAGCCTTGTTGATGATATTGTTTCCGTAACGGTAGTTGAACTGAGCGTTCATGCTGACGCGTCTGTAAAACAAACGGAAACCGAAACCACCTGTCAGTTTGGGCAGGGAACTACCTAGGTAGACCATGTCGTATTTGTTGATATTGCCGTCGTGGTTGATGTCCTCATAGATGGCATCTCCACCGGTAAACGCATATTTGGTCTTGTCGTAATCGTAATACAGCTGCATCGGTTTGCCATTGCTGCCGTAGACTACATTGTTGTTTTTGTCGTGTTCGATGGGACTGGTTGCTCCGGTTTGGATGGCTTTTTCCCAATAATCGTAACTATACGCATAGACTCCATCGTATTTCAATCCGTATATGGCTCCGAAAGGATTGTTCAGTTGAACGCGAGTCAGATAGTTTCCATTTGTCGGGACGGTATTTGCCTTTCCATTGATGGTGGCCAAGGTCACAGCATCCATTTGTGTGATGGTGTTCTGGTTATTGGCGAACGTTAGATTCAATCCACCGAACAGTTCACCTACAATTTTCACTTTATTCAGGTTCAGGTTAACTTCAAATCCTTCATTACGGATACTGCCACCGTTCTTATACAATAAAGAGGCGTATCCTGTTGATGTCGGTATGGCTGGATTGGACATCAGCAAATCGTGCGTATTTTTAGTATAGATGTTTATTTCGGTGGTCAACAAATCGTCAAAGAATCCGATGTCGGTCCCTAGATTCCAGGTAATGCTTTTTTCCCACCTAAGGTCCGTCAGACGGATGTTTGTAGGGCTCATTCCAGTGATGTTGAGGTATTTACCATCAGTTCCGTAAACGCTGTAATATGTGTTGTCCTGGCTTGGCTGATTTCCGACCATACCCCAACCCGGTCGAAAGGAGAACATGCTCAGCCATTTTTTAGTGCCCTTCATCCAATCTTCATCGATGATGTTCCACCGGCCGGATAAGGCGGGAAATGTGCCCCAACGGTTAGAAGGGCCGAACTTAGTGCTACCATCCCGTCGAACGGAAAAGTCTGCAGAATACTTGGAAAGGTAGGAATAGTGTGAAGAGAACGTGTAGTAAACGCTTCTCCAATGACCGGAACCGCTTGCAGTATTGTTCAGATGACTGGCTTCAGCAGGAGAGGTGATGGTGCCGCTTGGCAATAGGAATGCACTGATGTCTTGTGAACTGGAAGTCCCGGTAGTGAGTTGTCCGCTTAAAAAGAAACTGAGCGAATGGTTGGGATTGTTGAAATGAGGATAGAAGACCAGTTGATGCCTGGTGGTAAATCCAACACTTTCACTAAAACCGGAGCTGGAATTGTTGATACCGCCTGCCGTTTGATTCCAAGCGGCTGAATTGAGTTCGGAAGGGTAGTAGGAATAATCACTTTGATTGTAAATGCTCATAACTACTGTTCCGGTATAATTGAGCTGTGTTGCCTTTGCCTCTGTGCCTAATAATTTATAATTAAAGTCGAACTGAGGAGTGACGTTGTAACTTCGTTCTTCGTTTTGCGCCAGGTAGGCGCTTGCAATCGGGTTAACATAACCGCGCTGTGCACTTAGCATGTCTTTGTCGGGTCTATTCCATTGCAACATACGGTAATAGGCTCCCGTTGAATTTCCATTGGCATCTTCTTCAAAAATGGTCAAATTGGGCATTTTTTTATAAGCGATGGCCAGCAGGTTGTCCGCATTCTTTTGATTTTTGGTATACGTCAGTGCAAAACTGCTGGAAATTTTGATGCGGTCGCTAACAAAGTAATCCAATGCTGTACGGTTCGAAAACCGATCCAGTTGTTGTCCGATGATGGATCCAACCTGATTGTCATAACCACCAGAAATTCGGTAATTGGCCTTTTCTCCACCACCAGAGATGGCCACATAATGCGTTTGATTCAGTCCATATTGATTCACGGCGTTCCGCCAATCGGTGTTGTTGTTGAACTGTTCATATTCCGAAAAATTTTGGTCATAATTCAATTCATTGACCGAAACGGAAGTCTGCGATGTATTGAAGAAGGCTTCTTTCAGGAGCATGGTATATTGGTTACCATCCAGCAACTTGTAACCCTGAGGTTGGCTTGTACCCCTTTCACGCAGGGAATAAGTTAATCTCGGTTTGCTTCGTGTTCCCCGCTTGGTGACCACGCTGATGACACCATTGGCGCCCTGCGAACCCCAGATAGCAGTCGCTGCGGCATCCTTAAGTACGGAAATGCTTTGTATGTCTTCCGGGTTGATAGACAGCAACTCGGCGAATCTTTCGTCCGTTATGGCTGCATAATCCACATTGTTGTTCTTATCCGTTTCAAAAACATTGCCGTCCACAACGATGAGTGGTTCTGTGTTTGCGTTGATGGAGGCAGAACCCCTCAAGCGCATGCTGGTGCCTGAACCCAGGTTCCCTGAACTCATGACAATGTCCAAACCGGCGATGCGACCTTGAAGCAACTCATCTACTGAAGTGCTTGAGAGTCCTTCAAATTCCTTCATGCTGATGGTCTGTTGTGAAAAGGATTGTTCACGATCCGGAATGTCCAACCCTCCAGATGCCACTTTCGTTTTTGCAATAACGGTGATTTCCTTGAGTAAAGTGTTTTCCTGCATGACCACATTGAATACGGTTCGCGTACCAATGGGAAGTAAAATGGTATTATAACCCACAAAAGTGAACCTCAGCTTGTCGTTCTGATTTTTCAGTTTGATGGAAAAATTTCCATTCATGTCGGTTATTACGGCAGCGTTTATTCGGTTTGTCGCATCAATCTCCACCACGTTGATGCCTGCCAGGGAGCCCTGCCGGTCGGTGACGGTGCCATTGATGAGGATCGATGTTTGTTGAGCCTGAACGGGTATGTGGAATGAACAAATCAGTAATCCCAATAATAAAAGGATTCGAATGTTGGAGCCATTTCCCAGAAGCTTTGCTATTTTCATATTGGTCTAAATTGTCAGTTGATTTATTGTACGTGTTCGTTTGCCTTCAGACACAGACATTCAGGATCATATAGCAACGGTTCCGTGATGCCGTGAACCACAGCATAAGATGAAGTGGAAATGATTGAACCGACTGTTTCACCGTTAAAAGAATATTCCCGTACCATCCGGTTTATACAGTTGTCTGTATTTTTGATGGTCACTGGCCCACTCCAGGAGGGGATGTAGTTGCCTTGAACCGATATGCCGTTTCCATCGACCGTGGCATTGATGGTATAGAACAGCCCTGTGCTTTCACTGGAAGCACTGGACTCAAAACGACCGCTTTTCGCTTCACCGTCCACAAACAGAGCATTATCCTGAAAATGGTATTTCAAGAATTTGATGAGCTTTTTGGTGTATTCCTGCTTAAGTTCACTCACATCAACGTTCGTATTGGCATAAAGTTCATCTAAGTGATTGATATCCACCCAACGGGGTAAACCATTGGCGTATGCTTTAGCCATGGCAGTATTGTCCGGAATATACACGGTGTAATGATACGTATTGAACATCCTCACCGTATTGTTGTCGTCGTTCATACTGAAGAACGATCCGCTTTTTTTCAGGATGGAATACAGATTTATTTCTGAAGCGGTCCATTCGTCATTGCCCTGTAGCAAATTGTAAAACTCGCTGAACTCAGGATGACTGGCCAATAATTTTTCCAAAGATTGAAAGGAGGGTTCGACCATTTTATCCACGACATAGTAGGTACCATTTCCTTTGTCTGCATGACTCACAACGGGGATATCTTCATTAGTCAGTTCATTATGAAATTGGATATTATCACCTGAACCCTTCACGAGAATACTTCCGTTATCCTTTGTCTGGAAATAGGCGGACCCGTTTCCAATCACGTTTCCTCCTTTGGAATTTCTGGGGATGATGCAATAATTCAACAAATCGGTCAATCGGTTTTCCACCGCTGGATTGGTAGTGTAAACGCCATTATCCAACGTGCTGTTGAGCATCCTCATGTTTGTTTCCGTACAACCTGCCAATCCCTCAAGTTTTTTATTATAGGAGTATGAATAGGCTTGCACTGTTTTCGATTTGTTGTCGTAATAGAATTTAAGCCAGCGAGGATCGGCTGTTTTATAAGTGACGGGGTCAATGTAAGTGGAGAGTGCATTGTCGGTCAGAATGATAAAACTGTAGTAACTGACCATGGAAAGCAGATACGGCCTGAATTCCAAATTTCGGATGGCCCAGTTCATTATTTTCATGTTGTCTTCCACTAAGGTCGGAGCGATGACGGAACGGAAGGAGGCAGGAGCATATACCTTGTTGGTTACATAAACACCCCCATTGCAAGCTACAAAGCACTTATTCAGGTCACCGGCCGTCATTCCGATGGGATCTTTTGAATCATCCAGTACATTTTCGAATTGACTGGGCAAAGAGGCCAGAAATGAATACTGCATGTGGTTGTTGACCAAGTCTACCAACACATTGTCGGGCACATTTTCGAAAGGTTGGCTGCTGGGATACCTGTTTCGCAGGAAAGCTCCGTCCTGACTGTTCCAGTAGTCGGTCAATGCCTGGTCGGTCGGTACAAACATGGCACCCATATCTTCTTCCGGATCACTGCCGGTTTCTGCATAGAGGTTGTCTCCAGGATCAAACCTCAGGAAAGCATTGACCACAGAATCTCCAACACTGGTTAATCCGACTGTACCATCCGACCACAGGTACCGTTTGACATAGATACTGTCGTTGCCTACTAGGTTGTCGTACAAGTGCTGGTTCGCATAATATTCTTTCAGATACTTGTATTGATCTGTTGCGTATGGACTGTACGTTGGAAAAGAATATCGTTCGATAAACCTGCTAAAAAGGCTGGTGCTACCGTTGGTACGGATGTATTCGGCCATATTTTGGAGTGGTAGGGTCACTTTGCTCATTTTATGAATGTAACCGTTTTGGCAAGTGATGTTGCCTTCCTCCACCTTTACATTATTGATGTAGACACTGTCTTCGTTAAAGGTTGTTCCATTGAATAGGTAGGAAAAGTCGGACTTGGTAATGCCTTTTGTCAACATCTGTTTCCAAATGAAGTGAACCATGGGGGTTTGGTTGGTACCAGCCAAAATGTTGAATTCTGATTGACTTGAATTTCTCAACGATTTCCACCAATCATGGCTAACAGAACCCGTTGGAAGTTCTCCGACTGCCACGTCAGGAACAGCGTCGAATATAGAGTTTGACAGATTGTAACGCCTCATCACTTGTCCTTTCTGAACAGTGCTTCCACTTTGGTCCGATTTGTTGGTGAGCAACTCCAAAACGTAGGCGTTGCTTAACATCGTCGAATAGACAAATGTTTTTTTCTCTGATGCTGTGAGATTATTCTCGTCAATGCCATGTTCAGCAAAATAAGCACGGTAGGCAGCGTCGTCTGCCACAAAAACAGTCACGCTGCCTGTCTTTTTCAGAAAATCGGCTTTCCCAAGATCGTTCACCATCTTCAAATAAATGGTGTAGTTCCCTTGTTGGTCCAATTCATCGTAGATGCTTGAACCCAACCAGGAGGGTATCTCTTGCGCCCATTGATAGGCATCGGAACAAGCATTCAGAAGTATCAGGGCTCCCAACATGCATGTCGCAAAAAATGTCTTTCTCATATCGTAGATTTAATGATTGCGATTTTCCCAAGTGTTTATCTTTGAGAACAAATCAATGTTAGTACGTGACAACAAGGTCGATTACAAAACCAAACAGTTAAATAATGTGAAAATATTGTTTTTAGTTGGTACCGATTTTAGCAGTGATACCTTAAAATTGTCGACTAATTGGGAAATTTTACATTTGAAACGTAATTCAAATACTGATGGTGAATCTTCTTTCTAACATTGTTCGTAATTTGCCCCAATAAAACGTATTGTATTTGTAAAGCAAATATTTAAATGAAACGCAACCATTTTCCACTTTTTATCGCAGTGCTTTTACTTGCTTTGAGCGGCCATATTTTTGCACAAAGTCAGACTACTGGTAAAATAAACAGTACCCATCTTTTCGTTCACCCCGGCATCTTATTTTCACAGGCGTCCTTGGAACATATCCGTCAAGTAGTTGAAAACAAGACGATGCCCGAATACGGTTCTTATGAAATGTTGGAGAATCAGCCACTTGCCAGCGCCGACTATAAAATGAATGGCCCTTATGTAGTCATTTCCAGAGACGGTAAGTTTGCCTTTACAAAAAGTAAGATGGAAGCCGATTTTAGCGCGGCCTATCTGAATGCATTGATGTGGGTTGCAACAAAAGAGGAAAGACACGCCAAAAAATCCCTAGAGATTTTAAGTGCGTATGCCGATAGCTTGAAGTCTATCCCGTCAACGAACGATGCACCACTTTTGGTTGGTTTGGAGGGGACAAAAATAGTCAATGCGATGGAAATCCTCCGGTATACGTACAAAGGAATAGATGCCAAGGAATTATCGAAGATTACGAAAATGATCACCGACATTTTCCTGCCTGTCTGTGAAAAGTTTTATGCAACCAAAGCCTATACCAACGGGAACTGGGGCCCAATTGTGACGAAATTGTACATTTCTGCTGCGATATACCTTGACAACAGAACGATGTATGCGAAGGCTATCGACTTTTATCGCAACGCGAACGACAACGGAACCATCCAATACTACATCAGCGGTACCACCGGTCAAATACAGGAAAGCGGCAGGGATCAGGGGCATTCCCAGTTGGGAATCGGAGCGTTGGCAACGGTCTGTGAAATTGCCTATAATCAGGGAGATGACTTGTACGGTGCCTTGGACAATCGCCTGTTGAAAGGTTTTGAATACGTGGCCAAATACAATTTAGGGTACAATGACGTACCTTTTGAAACCTGGAAAGACGTGACCGGTAAATATTCCGATTGGTCGGTCATTTCTGATAAAAGCCGTGGTCGCTTCATCCCGATTTATGAAATGGCCTACAACCACTTTGTGCGAAGAAAAGGATTATCCATGCCCTTTACGGAAGAAGTCATCAAACGAATTCGTCCGGAAGGTTATGACCGGGATCAACCTGCGTTTGGAACGCTGCTTTTTTCTACCAATAATGAACCAGCAAGAGAAATAAAATCCATTTATGTGGATGCGCCAAACAAACAAACTCGTATGGAAATACGAACCGACAGACAAGGAAAACTTCAATATCGGGTAAACTTTTCGGGGAAAGAAACGGTAACTTGGTCCGATTTAGGTTTGGAGTTTAAAGGAATGGTGAACGACGAAAAAACGACGATAAAAAGCAGTGAACGAAAAAGTTGTAACGAACGGTTCACTTGGCCGCTTGGAGAAAACGACACCATCACCAATTCGTACAATGAACTTAAACTCACCTGTTCAAGAACCTCGGTGCAGTATAACCTGATCGTTCGCGTATTCGATGGCTCCGTCGCTTTCCGTTATGGTATTCCCAAAAATGTGGGCAACATTTCGAAAGAAAACACAACATTCCAATTCAAGAAATCGTTCACCCTTTACCAATACAATCAAGAGTCCACATTCACACCTGTAGCCATCGATACTTTTTCCAAGACATGTGATTTCCCGGCTACACTTCAGACTTCAGAAGGTTTCATTACCATTGGAGAGGCCGAGAATGACAGCTATACCAAAGCGGAACTGAAAAAAGGTGAAACGCCAAACAGCCTTGCCGTCGCATTTATCAGAGACAAAGAAGTCGCTACGGACAATGCTTTTCAAACACCTTGGAGAACCGTAAGCTTCTCGAAAACGGCCATCGGTTTGCACCAATACAGCGAACTGTTTTTGAAGCTTGTTCCCAATCCCAGGAAAGACGTTCCGACGTGGATTAAACCGGGTAAACTCATCAGAGCGCAATTAAATACACAAAGCGGCATCGAGTGCATCGATTTTGCGGTGAAGCATCATTTTCAATACATTATGTTCGATGCTGGGTGGTATGGTGCGGAGTTTCGCGGCTCTTCCGACCCGACACAAATCATTCCTCAAATCGACATGCCCAAGGTTATTCAATATGGTAAGGACAACGGAATCGGGGTCATTCTTTATGTGAATCAGGTCGGTTTGAAGGCAAAACTGGACACCATTTTACCCCTCTACAAAGCATGGGGTGTAAGCGGTCTGAAATTCGGATTTGTGGACGGCTTAACCCAAAATGGCATCAAATGGTTGGTTTCAGCCATTAAAAAAGTCAATGATTATGGCTTTATCCTTGATATTCATGACAATTATAAACCAACGGGTTTGAGCAGACTTTATCCCGCACTTATCACACAAGAAGGCATTCGTGGCGATGAGAACAGTCCGGATGCGTTCCATACGACCGTTTTGCCATTTACTCGTTTCTTGGCTGGTCCGGCCGACTTCACCTTTTGCTACCCCAACGAGAAAAACAGCTACAGCAAGAATCTGAAAGTCAGCAAAGCGCAGCAACTGGCCTTGACGGTGGTGTATTTAAGCCCGTTGCAGTCTATGTTCTGGTATGGTAGACCCCTGGAGTACACGAATGAGGCGGAAATTGAATTTTTCGACTTGGTACCCACTGTTTGGAATGAATCGCATTACCTGGCTGGTGAAATCGGTCAAAACATCAGTGTGGCAAGGCGCAAAGGAACGACCTGGTTTGTAGGAAATGTTGCTGGTATGAAAGATTGGAAAAATAGTATCCAACTGAATTTTCTAACCAAAGGAATTACGTACACCGCTACCGTTTACGAAGACGATGGCAATGGAAGTATTCAGAAAAGTATGATTAAAGTTAAAAAGGGGGAAGCTTTTTCCTTTGATCTAAAAGCGAAGGGTGGGCAAGCATTAATCATTCAGGAATGAAAGTTTCAATATTTTAAAATAGGTTTTTTTACACTAATACTTTTCGTATGAATAAATTATTGGGGATAGTTCTTTTAGCGGTTGCGCTTATTGCTGTGGCCCCTCTCGCAAATGCCAAGAAATTGTTGACTGAAAAGCTGGTTGCATCCGATAGTATCAACCCTGGCGAAATTTGGCCGGATGCAAACGGAAACCACATCCAGGCACATGGTGGTGGAATCATCAAAGTCAAGAACACGTATTTTTGGTACGGTGAACAACGTGGTCAGGGGCTTGACCCAAAATACCGCTATGTCAGTTGCTATTCATCCAAAGACCTTACTCACTGGAGATTTCGTAAAAACGTCGTAAAAATGCTTCCTCCGGATACCTTGGCTTCGAATTGGATTCTAGAGCGACCGAAAGTTTATTACAATGCAAAGACTAAAAAATATGTCATGTATTTTCATTTGGATGACGGAAGATACAAGATAGCCCAAGTCGGCATTGCAGTCTGTGATAAGCCCGACGGAGATTTCATCTATGTGAAACGGTTTCGCCCCTTAGGACACGAAAGCCGAGATATTGGTCAATTCATCGATGATGATGGAACGGCATACCTGGTTTTTGAAGACCGCAAATTCGGTTTCCGCATTGCACGGCTTTCGGACGATTATATGGATGTCGATAAGGAAATGACCTTGGTGAAAGCCCACATGGAAGGTGGTGCCATAGTGCATTACAACGGGTTGTATTATTCCATCGGATCGGCACTGACCGGGTGGAATGCTAACCCCAATAAATATGCAACAGCACCCACATTAGAAGGTCCATGGACTGAATTTCAGGATATTGCTCCACAGGAAGTGAAAACGTATGGTTCCCAATCGACCATGCTCATCAAGGTCGTCGGATCCAAAAAGACCACCGTCATCTTCATGGGCGACATGTGGAATCCCAAAAATCAATGGAACTCTCGTTATCTTTGGATGCCTCTGGAAATTGGAGATGGAAAGCTTTGGTTGCCCAAACCGCAGCCTTGGAAACTGAATATCAAAACCGGTGAAGTGACCGTTTCTCCAAAATAAGATTCAGGAATGAACATGAAAATCTTGTTGCTAGCTCTGCTGTTGTTGTTTGGAATGTCTTTATCGGCTCAAAATCAATTGGTGACCTATCCCGCACCTGATGGCATACAACAGAATACGGATTTCACTGTTAAAGTGCGCAATCCGGGTCAATTGTGGCAAGATTTGCCTGAATATTCGATCAAGGTCGACGAAGTGCGAGACACCAGGCATACCGTTGAGATAGCAACCATGACCAGTTTCGATTTCTCCGGAGAAGTGGAAATTTCTGTAACCTACAACAAAGGAGCAATTCGTGAAGCCAGAATCAGACCGCTTTCCTATGGTATCAAGCCTGAGATTAAGGGGAGAACCCTGCGTTTTACACTTAAGAAGCCTCAAAACCTATCCGTGGAAGTGAACGGTGATATTTTGCACAATCTGCAACTTTTTGCAAATCCGATAGAAACGGATAAACCAAAGGCTGGTGAAAAGGATGTGCTTTATTTTGGGCCTGGTATCCATGATATCCCTGGAAATGTATTAAAAGTTGAATCCGGTAAAACGGTCTATTTGGCAGGTGGAGCGATTCTTCGCGGACAGATTCTGATTAAAAATGTTGAAAACGTACGGGTTGCCGGTAGAGGCATGGTCGATCAAGAAGTAAAACAAGGCATCCGGATTGCCAATTCCAGAAATGTCTCCATCGAAGGAGTCTTTTGTTCCCAGTGTTTTACAGGAGGCTCTGATTCAGTGACGATTCGCAATGTTAAATCAATCAGTTTTTTTGGTTGGGGTGACGGCATGAATGTCATATCCAGCAACAATGTATTATTGGACGGTGTATTCAACCGAAACTCGGACGATTGCACTACAGTCTACGGAAAACGTCTTGGATTTACCGGAGGCTGTAAAAATATTACCATGCAGAATTCAACCTTATGGGCTGATGTTGGGCATCCCATTTTGGTAGGCACCCATGGCAATACACCTCATCCGGAAGTCCTGGAAAATCTGACTTACAGAAACATCGATATCCTGGACCATAAAGAAAAACAACTAGATTATCAGGGCTGTATGAGTCTGAATGCTGGTGATAACAATTTAATCCGGAATGTGAGGTTCGAAAATGTCCGTGTGGAAGATTTCCGTGAGGGACAGTTGGTCAATCTTAGGGTTTTTTACAATACCAAATATTGCACCGCACCCGGCAGAGGCATTGAGGACGTTCTTTTTAAGGATATTACGTACAATGGGAAAAACGCACAGTTCTCCATTATTGCCGGTTACGATAGTGTACGTAAAATCAAGAATGTGGTTTTTGAGAATCTGAAAATAAACGGAACAGTCATCTCCGACGATATGGCGAGTAAGCCAGGATGGTTTAAAACATCGGATATGGCTCGTTTTTTTGTGGGTGAACATGTGGAGGGACTGGTTTTTAAAAAAACCGAAATAACTAAGATCCTTCATGTGGCAAAAATCGGTTTGGATACCAACGAAGGAGATGAGAAATCACCACTTTTGACCATCACAAAAGCTGAATCATTGGCAAATCCAGGCGATCAAATCGTCATTCATAAAGGCATTTACCGCGAAGCAATACTTCTGCAAAAGGGAGGAACCTCACAGAACGCTAAAATTACCTTTTCGGCAGCAACTGGTGAAGATGTTCAGATAAAAGGATCCGAACGGTTCAACTCGTGGGTAAAAGTTGGTGCAACCTGGCGAGCGGAGTTGCCGGAAAGCTATTTCAAGGGCTCTAACCCGTTTACGTTATGGATCACAAAAGATTCTATGGCGCATCTTGGAAATGTATACCTGAATAACAAGCCCTTAAGTGAAAAACATACCATAGAAGAAGTTGGCAATACTGTTGAAAGTTGGTCCACGATTCAGGAGAACGGGAAAACCATTCTTGTGGCCAATTTTGGGAAATCCAATCCGAATAAGGAACTTACAGAAATCAATGTTCGTCCGACAGCTTTTTCAGCTAACTCGCTCGGTGTGAATTACGTAATGTTGGACGGTTTCGAGATATCCCAAATAGCCAGTCCAATGGCATCCATCAACGGTGAACAATCGGGAGCCATTGCTGTCAACGGTGGAACGCATTGGATTATACAGAATTGCAGCCTGAGTGATTGCAAGTCGGTCGCCATTTCCATTGGCCAGACTGGTCATGCCTACCCCAATGCCAATCCAGGAAATCCCGAATATCGAGACCTTTCCCAAGATATTTCCAACGTAGGTCATCACATCATCCGCCACAATCATATTTTCCGATGCGGGCAAGCTGGCATTTTTGGTTTGTTACAGGGTACCTGCAGTGAGATTTCGGACAATCTTATTGAAGATATCAACGCCAATAAGGAATGTACGATGGAAGAAACAGCAGGAATCAGATTGGTTCTTGCAGTGGATGTGTTGGTGCAACACAACCTTATCCGACGGGTGAATGGATTTGGCTTGCATCTTGGCCCCTTGTTTCAAGGAGCACGCATCTCCCGGAACGTAATTTCTGACACGCGCAAAAGTTGCCTCTACCTGTACAACAATCATGGCCCGGCTTTGTTCGACAACAACATCCTTTCCGGACCGGGCAAAGGAACCAATGAAGGCGTTCGGATGGAAAGTGCCGAAGCCAATGTATTTGTTCAGAATCTTTTTTACGATTGCGGTTTCAGCAACATCAAAATCCCAGGCAGAACTTTTGCCACCAGTAACTTCCTGGCTCATTCATTAGTAATTAAGCAAACCATTCCAGCCTTGCCCAGGGACGACCGTTGGAATTGCAACATGTTTATCAAAGGTGGTCTTGATCAATTGGATGCAGATCCGAACTGTGTAGCCGATTACAATGTATATTTAGACAGCGCCGATGCCTCCAGTTGGGGAGACAAACAGAGCAAAGTCCTTGCCGGCAGTGCCCATTTTGAGTTGACCCATTCAGAATTAAGTACAACATGTACATTAAACAATCCATTGATTCCAAAGATTGAGTGCCCAAAACTGACCCCTTCATTGATCGGTTTTTTTGCTTTGAGCAAGCAGTTTCTGGAATATCCCGACGGCAAACCGATTACTATAGACAACGATTTTTCAGGTAATACCACCAAGGAATCATTGCGGTATCCCGGGCCCTTTTATCAGTTTCCAGTGGTGAAAACTTTATTCAACTACCAACGATGAGAAACCTATTCTTAATGCTCGTTTTTATACCTTTCATGGCAGTTCAGGCTCAAATCCTGAAGCTGGATATCCCCCAAGCCTACCATCCACAGCCCTTTGTGCACCCAGGATTGCTGCACACCACTAATGACCTGAACCGAATGAAGGAAAGGGTCGCTAAAGGTATAGAGCCGTGGAAAAGCGGTTTTGAGAAATTTAAAGCGAGTCGGTTTTCTAATGCACAATGGACCCCACGCCCCGTCGAACACGTGGAGCGAAGTTTGTTGTCCGGAGCTGGCAAGAATATCGGCAATTTGGAAGCCGACGTTTGTGCAGCCTACCAGAATGCTCTGATGTGGAGCATTACTGGTGATGAAGCGCACGCGAAAACAGCCGTGGCCATTTTGAATGCCTGGTCAAACACCTTCAAAGTCTTTGATGGCACCGATGTGGAGCTTGGGGCTGGTCTCTGTGGCTTCAAATTAGTAAGCGCTGCGGAAATCATGCGTTCCACCTACCCGGCTTGGACACCAGCCGAAGTGAAGCAATGCCAGGAAATGTTCCGAACCGTTTTTTATCCGCCCATTCAGTATTTTGCTCTTTGGGCACACGGGAATTGGGACCTCGCCTGCATGAAAGCGATGATGGCCATCGGTGTCTTTTGCGACGACCACGCAATGTTTGACAGAGCGGTGGACTTTTACTACAAAGGCCCAGGCAACGGCTGTCTGACCAACTACATCATCAATGAAAACGGTCAGTGTCAGGAAAGCGGCAGAGATCAGCCGCATTCGCAATTAGGCATTGGCCATCTTTCAGAAATGTGCGAAATAGGCTGGAGCCAAGGCATGGATATGTATGGCGCGGTTAACAATCGCCTGCTGAAAGGGTTTGAATACACAGCCAAATACAATTTGGGCGAAGAGGTTCCGTTCGAACCCCATAACGATGCCAGCGGACGTTTCCCAGCTACAAAGATTTCCACCAGTGGGCGTGGCAATTTGCGCTCCATTTATGAAATGGTACTGAACCATTATGCAAACAGGGTGGGCGTACCTGCCGAACAATATAAGTATACCAAAATGGCCGCTGAAAAACTTCGGCCTGAAGGAGCCGGATTCAATGCCGACAATCCAGGATTCGGAACGTTGCTGTTTTCACTAAAGGCTCAATAATTGGATTAAGTGATTTCCGACGACATGGAGGGCAAGCCGAGTTGGTTCAAGACATCCGACGTGGCTGGTTTTTTTGTAGGCGAACACGTCGAAGGGCTTCAGTTCCGTAAATTAAATACTCATTATCATGAAATTACGATTTTCTGGCATTCTGTTACTCTTAGTATTCATGCTTGGATTTTCACATACTGCATATTCTAAAACGTTCATTCATCCTGGTATTCCCTTTACAAAAAGCGATTTAGACCTGCTGAAAGCGAATATTCTAAAAGAGCCTTGGAAATCGGCCTATGCAGCATTGGCAAACGATAGCAGATCTCAACTAACCTATACCATGAGAGGCCCTTGCGTGGAAGTGGGTCGTTCACCGGACATCAACCGCAACCAATGGATGACAGACATGGTTGCCATTCACAACCTGGCCTTCATGTGGTACTTTACCGGCAATACAGCTTATGCCAAAAAAGCAACCGACATGCTGGATGCATGGGCGACCACAAACACCATTTGGAGTGGGATTGAAAATCATCTGGATATCGGTGATTATGCCCAATATTGGGGTGCTGGTGCGGACATATTACGTGGAACCTATCCCGGATGGACTTCAGCCAATACGACCCATGTGAAAAACTATTTTGCCAACGTACTCTTTCCGACGTCTTGGGTACCAGCTCCTTTGAGAGACCACAATAAAGGAGCTATTATGTTGAAAATTGCTCTGGCAGCATCTGCTTTCTGTGACGATTCGCTGAAGTGGGAGCAATCCATTGAGTGCTTCCGGTTGGATGCTGGTGGTGGACTTCGCTGCAGTTATGCCAACGGTGAAGTGGCCGATGCCGGCCGTGATGACCATTGGTACGGGCAAGCTGAAGCGTTGATTTGGTGTGGGGAAGTCGCTTATAAACAAGGCATTGATATGTTTTCAGAGTTGGATAGGCGTTTGTTGGCCATTGGCGAATTGTACAACCATTACGCCATCAACCCTACAGGTCTTGCTTTTATTCCCATCGGGGGATATTCCACCTATTACTACAATTGGGGTCTTGCCACCGGTGCACGCCATCAGGGCATGTTGAACAACATCATCCAAGGAGCCTATTCTGTCCGCAAAGGCATTCCAACGCCTTGGTCCGATCAAATGCGATCATTGGTGGGCGAAGGTGCTTTTTCGTTCATGTATTACAAATCGGCTGATACGACCACTACGCCACCTTTGGTTCCCATCCCTTATGCCACAGTGGAAACAGACACTTGCCTAACCAATTTGGATATTGGATCTACGCCGATAATAGGCAATGCTTTATACAAAGATGGTTTATGGACTGTGACCGAAGGCGGTACATCCTTGGCCAATTCACTGAACTATACCTTCAAACCTGTGTCGGGCAATGCTGCCATCATTGCTAAAGTAGAAAGCAAAACACTTGCTGGATCTACTGTTGGAGTGATGATACGTGAATCGTTGGATGTCAATGGGAAATATGTGACGATCAATCTCCCAGGAACATCTGGCGCCACATCTTCAGCAAGTGGTCCCTATACGAGCAAAGCCACGACGCACAGTGGCCCCTCAATACCTTGGTGGGTCAAGGTGGAACGCATCGGATACCGCTTGTTTGCCTACCACTCACCCGACGGGATTAACTGGTCGAGCAACGGTATTTATTATATGGATGTTCCCGCTGGAAACTATTACATCGGATTGTATTCGTTGTCGAACAATACTTCACAATCCAATACGACTGTTTTCAGTCATGTTTCCGTTACGAATTCCATACCATCCGATGCTCCGGTCATTCGTAGCGTAAGGCAATTGAATCTCAAAAAAAACACACCATTCACATACACGACGGTAGCGAGTGGCAGTTCTGTCCGTTACAAGGCCACCACCTTGCCAGCCGGTTTGAGTCTAGACACACTGACTGGAGTCATTTCAGGAATTCCGACGACTTTGAGCAACATGATCGTCACACTTACAGCGACCAACGGTTTTGGCCAAGGTTCTGCTGTGTTAGTATTTAAAGTTAGCAACAATGGAGCACCAGCTACAATTTCTACAATTACAGCAACAGTTTCGAATGCGACAAAAATTAATCTGACCTGGACCAGCGTACTCTATGCCACGAGTTATACTGTAAAACGCTCGTTATCGGCAACCGGACCGTTTGAAGTTGTTCAAGCTGGTCTGACCGGAACCAGTTATTTGGATCCTGCACCAGTACCTGAAGTTAAAAATTATTACGTGGTTTCTTCTTTTGCGGGTGATCTTGAAAGTGCCGACTCCAAGGTGGTTTACAACTCTGTGCCGCCTGCCATTCCGCAAAAGCCGTTGGTCAAAAGCAACAATGGAGCATTGACCGTCAGTTGGAATGTGGTGACGGGTGCTTTATCTTACAACGTGAAGCGATCGACTGTCACCGGTGGTGCTTATACCTTAATCGGTACAGCCACCACCAACAGTTATGTGGATGCAAATGTCACTGACGCAGGCCTTTATTATTATGTGATTTCGGCAAAGGGAAGTGCATTGGAAAGTTCCAATTCGGTGGAAGGTTATGGAGTAGTGGGTTCAGCCAATGCGTACTGGAGCGAAACACCTTCCGGTGAGAAGTGGAGCGAGAAGACCAATTGGTTGGAAAATGGAATCCCAACCAGCCCGTCAGTACTGACTTTTAGGGCATCCACAGATACCATTCTGACCAATGACCTGAACGATCTCCATGTTTCCAGCATATTGTTTGACTCAGCTGCGGTTTCGCCCTATACCTTGGCTGGAAATGGAATCACGCTTCGCCATACCCTGATCAACATTTCACCGGCTGCGCACACGTTGAACATTCCTATTGCTCTGGATACCACATTACTAGTTTTTACAAATACCAATGCTGTTTACCTGACCAATACGATTTCAGGCAAGGGAAGTCTATCTAAGAATGGCGGAAATGTACTTGAGATGTCCGGAGCCAATACCTATTCGGGAAATACGACTATTTACGGAACTTCAGGTGGTTGGCCACCCCACAATGCTATTGGGATCAAGGGAGTGGCCACCGGAACGCAGAGTGTTCCGACTTCAGGCCCGTTGGGCATTGGCAAAATATTCATGAACGGAGGTTCATTATATACTCCTGCCGATGCAACGCTTTACAACGATATTGAGGTTCCTGCAGGAAAAACCGGCTATTTTTATCAGACCGGCGGGGCTATGATACTAAAAGGGAAATTGCTGGGTAGCGGAACCATCAATGATGATGGCAACAACTATGGAGGGGTGCAATGGTATGGTGACAACAGTCAATTCACGGGTACATTCGTAACCCTGAACCGTAGTGGAATGACCCGTTGTCGTTTCGGGGTTCCTCAAGCGGGTAGCGCCAAGGCTATCTGGAATTTTTCCAATGTGGGTTCCGATGGAGCCACACTCTGGTTTACTTCCGGAACGATCAGCTTTGGTGAAATCTGGGGCAGTTCGGGTTTTCGTGCTTCGGGTGGATCACCCGTGATCAGTATCGGAGCTAAAAATACGAATTGTACGTATGGTGGCTATTTCCAAAACTCCATCTGTCTGGAAAAAGTAGGAACTGGAACCTTGACATTAACAGGCAAAAACACCCATACCGGAACGACGACTGTCAAGCAAGGAACACTCCTTCTGAATAACGCTTCAAGTGTTTATTATGCCAGTCCCATTGTGGTCGCTGCTGGTACTTTTGGGGGAACAGGCTATACCAGTGCTACCGTTACGATTGGTACAACTACAGGAGACGGTGCCATCTTTTCTCCGGCTGGTACAAGCACGATCGGGACTTTCACCTCCTCCTCCAGTGCCACAATGAATGGCGATGCCACTTTCCAATGGAATGTGAATGGAACGGATGGTTCTGCCGACAAGTTTCTGACGAATGGGATTGTATTGAAGACTCCGAAGCTGTTGATCACAAATATTGGGAACTATGCTTTTCCTCTGGGAACAAACATGACCCTGATTGATAATACCGCGACCACAGCAGTTACAGGTACTTTCAAAGATTTGCCAGAAATGGCGCAGATCAAAATAGGTGTGTCTTATGCTTTCAGAATTACGTATAAAGGTGGAACCGGAAACGATGTTATCTTGCTGGATGAACGCAAATTGCCGGCAACCATAACGAGTGCCTTGACCGATACGGCGAACATCGGTGAAGTTTTCAGCTATGCCATCACTGGTATGAACAAACCGGTCCGTTTTTCAGCGACTGGCCTTCCAGATGGTCTTGCGCTCGATACCTTGACTGGAATCATTTCAGGAATTCCGACAACAATTGGTACCTATACTGTTGCATTGAGTGCCAGCAATACAATCGGTACAGGGGTATCAAATCTGGTTATAAAGGTTTTGCAATCGACTGAACTCGATAACGCAATACTTGAAAAATCATGGAAGGTTTATCCGACACAGGTAATGGATGATGTTCATCTGGTGTTTACCGATGCCTCAAAGATGCCTGAAAGAATTCAACTGATTCAGTGGAACGGACAAATAAAACTGCTTGATTTGAAAGGAAAGACGAATGCCTACACCTACAGTATGAGAGACTTCGCGCCCGGCATATACTTTCTGAGAATCGTTGTTGACAAGACTTGCAGCGTAAAAAAAATTGTGAAATTGTAAATGATAACAAATATGAATAAAACTGTTGTATTAATCATTGGCTTAACCTTTTGGATAGGTTCAGCCTTGGCACAAGCAACCACCGTCAAATTTGCTAACAACGATTTTGAACAATCTAGCCTGAAGCCTTGGTTGCTCCTTGGCAACTCTGCTTTACTGACTTCAACGACGGTTCATTCGGGCAAACAAGCCTTGGAACTGAACGCCGGTTCAACCGTTCAGTCGGCCTTAAAACTACAGCCCTTGTCCCGCTACAAACTGACCGGATGGTTGAAAACGGAGAGCGGATCGGGCGAAGTACAGCTTAAAATCAATGGTTTGGGCGAACACAATGCCGGACTTGCCAGTGCCTTGGCAAATTGGAATAGAGTGGAATTGGAATTTGTGACCGGCGAAGGCCAAACGAATGCAACTGTCGAAATTACGAACCCTGAGAATCAGGCAAAAAACAGAGCTTGGGCCGATGATATCAGCATAGAATATGCCGGAACGTATACACCCGAAAAACCTGCAGGAATTAAACCCCTGTCGCCACGTATACCAATTACGGACATGGGCATTTCCCAACAAGAGAACTCAAAGATGAATTGGATGCTCGATGCCAAATTCGGGATGTTTATCCATTGGGGCATTTACGCAAGCCTGGCCAAAGGCGAATGGGTGATGGAAAATAAAGGCATGTCCCCCGAAGAGTATCGGAAGATGGCCTATCCCGAAAGTGGGGACTTGTATTTTGCCGCGGACAAATTCAATGCCGATGAATGGGCCACTTTGGCCAAAGAAGCGGGCATGAAATACATGACCATGGTGACCATGCATCACGACGGATATGCTCTCTTCGAAAGCAAATACATGAATGCCTTCACCAGCAAGCAAACGCATAACCGCGACTTTGTCCTGGAGTTTGTGACTGCCTGCCGGAAACAAGGCTTGAAAGTGGGGCTTTACAAAACCTTGATCAACTGGCGCTACCCAGGTTATTACGATGTCAACGGAACGGATTGCAAGCCCAATAAATTCGGCTATACCACCGATATCTCCCATAAGGAAAATGCCCGTTTGATGAAGGAAGAACTCTATTGCCAAACCAAGGAATTGATGACCAAATACGGGAAAATCGACCAAATCTACTGGGACGGAGGCTGGCTTGGACAGCAGGGCAGTGATGCCGATGGCGCCTATTTCTGGGAGTCCGGCAAATTCCAGGATCCAACTAATCCGTGGCCGGTGAATCCCTATTTTCAGGATTTGGACGAAAAGACCGGCAAGCCGCTGGGCTTGATGGGCATGGTCCGTAAATATCAGCCCGATGTCCTAGTCAATCCACGCACTGGCTGGTTTGGAGACTATAAGTGTGAAGAAGGTAGTCAAGCAATTACTGGCCCTTTAAGGACGGAGCAAGTTTGGGAAAAGAACATGACCATGGCCTCCGGTTGGGGCTATACGCCTGCCCACGGTGATACCACCAAATTGATTACCTGCAACGGTGTAAAACGTATGTTGGCCGATTGTGTGATTCGGAACATGTCCCTGTTGCTGAACGTTGGCCCCGACAGGCATGGTCAGATAACTCCCGAAGCACAGAACGTACTGAGACAGACCGGAAAATGGTTGGAAAAAGTGGGCGAGGCGGTCTATGGAACCCGTGGCGGCCCCTGGAATCCTAAGGACGGTGTGTATGGTTATACCTACAAAGCCAATACTATCTATATTTACCTGCTCAAGGATTTTAAGGGTTCAGAATTCTTGCTTCCCGCCCTAAATAAGGGTCAGAAAGTGATTCGTGCGTATTCGGTCACAAGCGGAAAGAACATCGACTTCAAGCAAAATGCGAAGCGGGAAACGTTGTTGAAACGTTTCGAACAAGACGATAAAGTGGTAACGATACTTGCTGTAGTACTTGATAAAGCGGTAATGACTAAAGATACATTTTGACAATCCGGAATCTTTTTTAAGTTTCCAAGCAAATTGTTGTAAATCGACGCGTCCATATTCTATAAGTTTAAAGGCATTTATAGGTTGTTTCATTTTAGGGTATCGATTTGTCCCAAAAATCGTATTTTTGGCAAAGAATCATCGTTATTGTATAGTATGAAGAAAGGCATTGCATTATTTCTCAGTCTGGCTTGTTGCTTGATGACCTTTTCACAAGCAAAGAAGACTCAGGTGGCTCTGGTTATCCACATGGATACCGTTTTCACCGTGTTCGCACCGTTCGGGACGAAAACCATACATTTGAACCTCTCTGATGCGTTGAAGAACTTTTTTTTGGCTACCATCGATACGAGTATGTTTGAATTGAAGTCGGAGGTGATGCCTGAGTGGATGAGCCCAAAAGAAGATTTGATGGGCATGCCAGCAAAAAGCGATCTCAATACTTGGTTTACAAAGCTTCGTAAAAAAAATAGTTATGATCTGGTGGTTATGGTGTACAGGCCTCTAATTGGCGTTGCCAAATATGACTTTATGAATGGTTTTTCGTACGGTATGACGACAACAGACAATTGGGTTTTTTCCTTAAATGATGCCAAAGTGTGGGATTTAAGGGATAAGGAGGAGCTGGCTCATGTGAATCTGTATGCAGAATCGGAGTATGTGACCCGCCTGGATGAAAAGAATCGAATAACAAAGCCAATCAAGGAATACACCCTCCGAGATATAGCTCCTGCTGCAGAGCTAATCAACAATATGAATAGGGAATTTGTCATGAGGCTTTGCCAAAATCTCTGGAGGGCAAAGGAAAAATTTGACAAAAAGAAGTAGTCTGCTCTATAACTCCATTTTGATACTCCGGATGCCTTTTTCGGAAAATAAATTGACGATGTAGACGCCTTTATTTAGAAAGGAGAGTTCCAGCTCCTGCGTGTTTTCACCACGCTGGCAAGCAGTCTGACTCTTCTGATAAACAATTCGGCCCAGAAAATCAAGGATTTGAACACTGATACCAGAAGGTTGTGACAGGTTGAAATGCAGCTGTTGCGTGAAGCTATTGTTTGGATCACGAATTAGAATCGGTTCACCTGAAATAGTATTGGTTTTCAGGATGTTAAGGGTCGTTGGATCCTGATATTCGAACGCTCCAAAATCGGGAGCGCTGCCGCTGAATGCGAAACCGAGGTTCATCCCCTTGTTGATGAGATCGCTCGTAGATTTCAGCCTTAAAAAATCATTGATCGGTAAGCTGCCGTCCAATCCACGTGGTGCAATCAGCAGCGCTTCGTCCGTACTCATAAAGTCAGTGGCATCCACCAAGACCCCGCTTCCGGGCGTGAACGAATTGTAGGTGAAGTTGCAGGAACCCAAGTTCAGCGTATCCCTACTTGTCCTGAACGATACATTGTTGTGCAGCACATGATTGTATCCCGGACAATCCACCGAAGTGTCCGCCCCCGAATACGGGCTTTTCATGATTTTCTGACTCAGCATGTTGAAATTGGTGCTGTTGCGGTAAGATGTGTTGTTGTAGAAGGAATTACCAGTTGTGACGTGGTGGTTGGAGTAGAAACCGTTGGCCTTGTTGCGGTAGGCCATGCAAAATTGAACCGTATTGCTCGGTATCGGATTCGGCAAACCTGAAACCGCAGGTGCAGCACCGTAACCACCCACTTTGAAGCCGTTTCCATCGCCTTTACTGACGAATGCGGAAGTATATCCGTTGTAAAAGGCCCAACAGTTTTCAAAACGTGTCGCTTCAGATGCATTGATGCAGTCGTATCCGTCGTCGCTGTTGAACCAGGAACGGCAACCGCGTGCAATGTTTCCGGTACCGCCTTTGTTCGGATGAAAACCAAATCCATCCGTGTTGCCACCAGCACCGTTTTCGGAAACCGAATCCCAGTTCCGGTAGGCGTCACAGTTCAGTACTAAGTTATTGGAACCCTTGGTCAGGTAAAATCCGATGGCCATGCCGTCGTGCATGCTCAGCTGTTCGTAGATGTTGTTGCTGCCTTCGTTGTGAAAGCATTCGGACTGGGTGTGGGCTAAGATGGTGACCTGTACACCCGTCACTTCCAACCCTTTCAAATAGAGGTAGGAAGCGGTAACGTTAAATGCAAATACACGATATGTGGCCGGTTTGACATTGCTGTAATCAAACACCGGCTTTTCACCGGGGTAGGCCCAATAATTGATGCGTTTTCCCGCAGAACCGCTTTTGTTGAGGTTGGTGACGTAGGCCCAAATGTTGTATTTAAGGGCAATCTGAGCTTCGGTCATGGTGTATTTTCCACCACGAATGTACACAGTGTCTCCAGCAACGACGTCTGTTTGTGCTCTCTGAACGGTCAGAAACGGAGAAGAAATAGTGCCGGTATTGGTATCGATGCCGTCGGTGGCAACGTAATATGTTTTGGAAAATGCCTCTGGCAGACAATAAGTTAACAGAAGCAAAAGGAAAACTATTTTCTGAATCATTGCAATTGGAATTTCCTTAAAAATACCACCTTTTTCCGATAATTGACCGAAATGTAGATTGAAATAGCCGGTTTTTAATGCATTTTTTAATGTGTTTTGTCCGTACCTTTGAATTTTAATATAATATCATCTTGAATGAAAACAACTTGGCTCTTGATTGCATATCTCTTTATTGGCAGTGTTCTTTTTGCCCAGACCAAATTGACCCTGGACGTCAACAAACCTGGTATTGCCATCAGCCCAACCCATTACGGCATCTTTTTTGAAGACATCAATCATGCAGCGGATGGCGGATTGTATGCAGAACTGATCAGGAACCGTTCCTTCGAGGACGGCACTTCTTATGACTTTTGGACGGTTGCCAGTCAATCCGGTGCCTTCCTGTCTGCCACCATCGAAACAACCAATCTATTGAATTCGGCACAAACAAAAGCACTCAAGATGGTTGTTTCAGCCGCTTCATCGACAGCGCGGGCTGGAATGGCTAATGCCGGTTTCTGGGGCATCAATGTGGTGAACGGCAGGCAATACAGCGTTTCGTTCTTCGCCAAATGCATTGCCGGTTTTGCGGGTACGGTCACAGTCTCCCTGGAAAGCAACGCGGGAGTGAAATATGCCCAGGCTACGGTTTCCGGTCTCACTACCAATTGGCAGAAATTTACGTGCTCCATGACAGCCGCAGGAAACGATCCGACTGCCCGTTTTGTCATTTCAACCAATTCAACCGGTACCCTTTGGTTTGACATGGTTTCTTTGTTTCCGCCTACCTTTAAAGATAGAGTGAATGGTCTTCGCCCGGAACTGGCTCAACTGCTGGCCGATATGAAACCCAAATTCATGCGTTTCCCCGGAGGGTGTTTTGTGGAAGGCAATGTCCTGGCCAACCGATTTCAATGGAAAAACACCATCGGCCCCATCGAAACCCGTCCGGGTCATTGGAATCTGTGGAACTACCGCACTTCCGATGGAATGGGTTTCCACGAGTTTCTCCAATTGTCCGAAGACTTGAATGCTGAACCGCTTTTTGTAGTCAATGTCGGTTTGGCTCACGACGACAACCAACCATCGACCGCACTGACCGGCTATATTCAAGATGCCTTGGATGCTTTGGAGTACGCCAATGGCGCAGTGACTACCACCTACGGAGCCATGCGGGCAGCCAATGGCCATCCGGCACCTTTCAACATCAAGTATCTGGAAATCGGCAACGAAAATTATTTCGGAAACAACTATGGTGACCGGTACTTGCAGTTTTACAATGCCATTAAAGCCAAGTATCCTGCCATGAATTGCATCGGGAACGTCGCTGCTTGGGGAACCGACAGCCCAACCTGGACTTTTACGCATCCGGTTCAGCTGCTGGATGAACATTATTATCGGAATCCCACCTGGTTCGTCAACCAGTACAATAAATACGATACGTATAGCAGAACGGGTCCCAAAATCTACGTTGGCGAGTATGCCGTGACCTCCGATTGCGGTTTGGGAAATCTGAACGCTGCTGTTGGAGAGGCGGTTTACATGGCGGGCATGGAAAAAAATTCCGATGTAGTGGCACTGAATTCTTATGCACCCATTTTCGTGAACGTTGACGACCGGAATTGGCAAATAGACATGATCGACTACAACGCTTCATCGCTTTATTGCACGCCTTCCTACTATGTGCAGAAATTGTTTGCGACCAACATCGGTACGGTCAATATTCCGGTCAATGACTCGTTGAACAGAACGTCGGCAAACATGACTGGAGCCGTTGGCTTGGGAACCTGGTCCACTTCCGCCAATTATTCCAACATAGTGGTTAAAAACGGGCAAGGAACCACGGTTTTCTCCGACGACTTTGCAAACACATCGAAATGGACATCAGGTACTGGCACTTGGTCCGCTTTAACCAATATGTACACTCAGTCGTCGACAACGTTGACCGATTGCCGTTCGATAGGGGCGAACATTACGGATTCTGCCTATACTTATTCGCTGAAGGCTCGAAAAACCGGAGGCGGAGAGGGCTTTCTAATCATGTTCGGTTATAAGGATTCCAATAATTTTTATTGGTGGAACATCGGTGGTTGGGGCAATTCGCAGCATGCCATCGAGCGCTGTGTGAATGGAACAAAAAGTACTTTGGTTACTGCCGCTGGAAGCATCTCTTCGAATGTTTGGTACAATGTCCGCATCGAAGTGACTAAAACCAAGGTCTTGTGTTATCTCAACGATGTGCTCATTCACTCCTTAACCACGGAAACCCCATTGCTATACACTGCTGCTTCGTTGAACGAATCGGATAACAAATTGTATTTCAAGGTGATTAATCCAACAGCGGGCGATGTGACTTCGGCTTTGAATGTGAAAGGCGTCACCAGCACCTTTACCGGACAAACCACGATGCTGACTTCAGCTAGCGGTCTGGATGAAAATTCGATGGCGACCCCGTCCAATGTTATCCCTGTAACAACCAGCCTTGGTATCGTGCCTTCGAATTTTAATTATACGTTCAAGGCTAATTCGGTGACGATTATGCAATTGAATGTGACTCCGTCAAGTATCCAACCGGTTTCAAAACAGGAATCTTCCTTGAATATTTATCCGAATCCGGTGGGCAGTTCGTTTGCAATAAAGGGTCCGGAAGTATCTTCCGTCGAAATTTTCAACTTGCTTGGTCAATCCATTTTGAAACGTTCTGCCAATAATGAAAATTCCATCGATGCATCCGGCCTCAAAACGGGCATGTATATGGTTCAGGCCAGAACTGCCAATGGCATACTAACTTCGACAATGATCAAGGAATAATATTATTGTTTTTTGTATTGCGGCATTATTGTATTCTGTACAATAATGCCGCCTTGTTATGTGCTTGAAATTCGGTCTGTTACAAAGAGGCATATTGTATAAAGTAAGATTTGTAACATGCAGATAATCAGGTGAATATAGGTTAATTAGACAAATACGTTTGGAGTTTCAATATTCCTTTCACATCTTTGTGGAACATTCTTGAAAAACACGATTCTGTTATGAATGCTCCCATTGTTTATCCCCATGTCTCTGTCGACTGCGTTGTACTCGGATTTGACGGAATTCATTTGAATGCTTTACTACTGAAACGTACTGGAACCGAAGGTGCATCGAGTTTTAATGACCTGAAGCTGCCCGGAAGTCTGATTTTCGCAGAAGAAGATTTGGATGAGGCTGCTCAGCGGGTAATGAGTGAACTCTTTACTAAAAACATTCTATTTCTTCGTCAGTTTAAAAGTTTTGGATCGCCTTCAAGAACCAGCAATCCACGCGATATCGGTTGGCTTGAAAATGCAGTTCAGCAGAAAATTGGCCGCATTATTACGGTTTCCTACTTGTCTCTGATTCGAATTGACGACAAGCTGAAAATGAAATCGGACACCGTGCAGGCTGTTTGGACACCACTGCCAGAAATCAAAGAACTGGCTTTTGACCATGCACAGATCATCCATGAAGCCGTGGATGAAGTCCGTCAGTTTGTGACGATGGATGCCGCCTTAGTTTTCAATTTATTGCCCAAGAAATTCACAGCTGCACAAATGCGGGTTCTGTTCGAAGAGTTGTTCGGCGAAAAAATGGATGTGCGCAATTTTCACAAGAAAATGAGCCGGATGGATTATGTGATGCCCCTCGATGAATTTGAGCAGGGCGTTTCGCACCGAGCTGCCCGGTTTTATAAGTTTGATAAAAAGACCTATACCAAATCACATACAGGATTTTAATCTTAAACCCATTAACCATGTATCTCTTAGGTTACGACATAGGCAGTTCGTCTGTCAAAGCTTCACTGGTGGATGCTCAAACCGGGGAAAGAATTGCAACTGCATTTTTCCCAAAGTCAGAAATGGAAATCAAGTCCGTGCAAGCGGGTTGGGCTGAACAAGACCCGGAAGCTTGGTGGACCAATTTGCAGCTGGCAACGCATGAAGTGTTGAAAGGGCGTGACGGAGCGGATGTTGCCGCCATTGGCATCTCCTACCAAATGCATGGATTAGTGCTCGTGGACAAAGACCAAAACGTATTGCGCCCCTCCATCATCTGGTGTGATTCACGTGCGGTGCCTTATGGTGCCAAGGCATTCAGTGAAATTGGAGAAGACTGGTGCCTGAGCCACCTGCTCAATACGCCAGGTAATTTCACCGCCTCCAAATTGGCTTGGGTAAAAGCCAATGAACCGACTCTTTACGCTAAAATTGACAAACTGATGCTCCCAGGCGACTATATTGCCATGAAACTGACCGGTGAAATTTCCACCACCGTCTCTGGCTTGTCTGAAGGCATGTTCTGGGATTTCAAGGAACAAAATGTTTCTCAAGTACTGATGAAATACTACGGTTTTGAGTCGACTTTCATTCCTGAAATCAAACCGACCTTTTCGGTTCAAAGCTTGGTTTCAGCCGAAACCGCTAAACTTCTTGGTTTGAAAGCAGGTGTACCTGTTAGTTATCGCGGTGGCGACCAACCAAACAATGCGCTGTCACTGAATGTATTGAATCCGGGCGAGGTGGCTTCGACCGCTGGTACCTCCGGCGTTGTTTACGGGGTCAATGGAACTCCGAATTTCGATCCCCAATCTCGCGTGAACAGTTTTGCCCACGTGAACCATACGGCAGGCGTGCCGGGCGCTACTGACGATACAACCCGTATCGGGGTGCTGTTGTGCATCAATGGTACCGGTATCCTCAACTCCTGGATGAAGCACAAAGTGGTGCCCAATCTGGATTATGCTGAAATGAACGATTTGGCTTCTTTAGCACCCATCGGTTCCAAAGGCTTGTCCATTCTTCCCTTCGGAAATGGTGCCGAACGCTTATTGGGAAATGCCAATCCAGGCAGCTCCATCCATGGCTTGCAATTCAACACCCACGGCCAACCCGAATTGTTGCGTGCCGCTCAGGAAGGCATCGTGTTCAGCTTTGCCTACGGCATGGAAGTCATGAACGGCATGGGCATCGAAACCAAGCTGATCCGTGCAGGCATGGCCAATATGTTCCTGAGCCCAATTTTCAGAAGTACGTTGGCCGGAGTGACCGGAGCAACCATCGAACTGTACGATACGGACGGTTCCGTCGGAGCAGCCAAAGGAGCCGGCATTGGTGCAGGCATTTATGCCAATGCTGTCGAAGCATTTTCTTCGCTCCGTAAACTCAGCGTGGTTGAACCCGTGGCTTGCGACGAAAACGCTTACCAGGCAGCCTACGAAAACTGGAAACTAAAACTTTAAAATATCTCTAATCATTTAATTATCAATAGTATGGCAACAGAATTTTTCCCGGGCATCGCGCCCATCAAATTTGAAGGCAAGGATAGCAAAAATCCGATGGCTTTCCGTTTTTACAATCCCGAACAAGTGGTTTACGGACGTCCCATGAAAGAATGGTTCAATTTCTGTATGGCTTGGTGGCACAGCCTGTGTGCCGATGGCGGAGACCCTTTTGGCGGCGGTACGAAACATTTGCCCTGGAAGGCACCCAAAGATGCCCTCGAAGCAGCCAAAGCCAAATTGGACGCTGGTTTTGAATTCATGCAGAAAGTTGGCATCGGTTACTATTGTTTCCACGACATCGACTTGATTGACGAAGGCAAAAACATTGCAGAGTACGAAGCCAACTTGAAAGCGATCGTTGCTTATGCCAAGCAGAAACAGGCAGAAACCGGCATCAAACTGATGTGGGGCACCGCTAACGTATTCAGCCACGAACGTTATATGAACGGTGCCAGCACCAATCCCGATTTTGATGCTGCCGCTCATGCCATGTTGCAAATCAAGAATGCTTTGGACGCCACCATCGAATTGGGCGGAAAAGCATACGTATTCTGGGGAGGACGCGAAGGTTACATGAGCCTGCTCAACACGAACATGAAACGCGAAAAACAACATCTCGGCATGATGCTGACCAAAGCCCGCGACTATGCCCGTGCCAAAGGTTTCAAAGGCGTTTTCCTGATCGAACCCAAACCCATGGAACCAATGAAACATCAATACGATGTGGATGCTGAAACCGTGATCGGCTTCCTCAAAGAATTCGGCCTGGAAAAAGATTTCAAACTGAACATCGAAGTGAACCACGCCACGTTGGCAGGTCACACCTTCGAACACGAACTGCAATGTGCAGCCGACGCCGGCATGCTGGGATCCATCGATGCCAACCGCGGTGACGTTCAGAACGGCTGGGATACCGACCAATTCCCCATCGACGTGATGGAACTGACTTCTGCCATGCTGGTTGTCCTAAAAAACGGCGGACTGCAGGGTGGTGGCACGAACTTTGATGCCAAGACCCGTCGCAACTCAACCGACCTTTCCGATTTGTTCATCGCCCACATAGCCGGCATGGATGCCATGGCTCATGCTTTGTTGGCTGCTGCCGATATTCTGGAAAATTCTCCGTACGAAATGATGCTTACCGACCGTTACGCATCTTTTGATGCTGGAAAAGGCAAAGAATTCGAAGAAGGAAAGCTATCTTTGGAGGATGTTTATGCGTATGCCAAAGCAAAGGGTGAACCCAAGCAAATCAGTGGCAAGCAGGAACTCTATGAAGCGATCGTGAATATGTACGTATAACATTTATTATGAGCCTATTGCCTATAAGAATCAAACAATTTTTTGCACTTTTGAGTTTTATCGTTTTAACAACTACTTTAACTCAGGCGGCAAATCAGGACAAAAGGCTCGTTCTTCAACAAGCGCGGACTACCACCGGACGGACAGACTGTCCGGTGCGTCCCGTGAAGAACATCATTTTGCTTATTCCCGACGGCACCTCTCTGGCTACCGTTTCCGCTGCCCGCTGGTACCAGTGGCTGCTGAACCCCGAACTTCCTGCCCTGTACATCGATCCTTACATCTGCGGCACAGTTCGGACCAATTCTTCCAATGCGCCTATCGGTGACTCGGCGCCCACTACTTCCACCTACATGACGGGTGAACTGTCCCGCACGGGATTCATTGCGATGTATCCGCCTTCTGACGGTGACAACGATATTTTTACCATGGATTCCACCAAAGCGTATCAACCTATGGTTACGGTACTTGAAGCGGCCAGACTTTTGTACGGCAAGTCCACCGGAATGGTCGTAACTTGCGAATTCCCCCATGCCACACCGGCCGATTGCTCCTCCCACGATTATTCAAGGGCTCATTACCGTAACATTGCCGAACAAATGGTTCACAATCAGGTGGATGTCATGATTGCCGGCGGTAATAAATACCTGACAGCCGACCAACGGGCATACCTGGCACAAAGCGGATATACCGTTCAGTCCGACGATTTGAAGAACCTTCGTGCCTTCAACGGAAAGAAAATATGGAGCCTGTTCGGTTCTGTCGAAATGCCTTTCGACTTAGACAGGGATACTACAATGGTGCCAGCTTTGTCTGAAATGACCGACAAAGCCATTAACGTATTGAACCAAAACAGGAAAGGATTTTTCTTGATGGTAGAAGGAAGCAAGGTCGATTGGGCAGCCCATGCCAACGATCCGATTGGCATGATGACCGAATTCCTGGCTTTTGATCGTGCCTGCAAAGTGGCGCTGGATTTCGCCAAAAAAGATGGAAACACAGCAGTCATCATTCTGCCCGACCATGGCAACAGCGGCATCAGCATTGGAACCAACCGTTTGCCGGGTTACGACAAGTTGACCAAGGACCAATTGTTCAAATCGGTTCTGCCCATTCGGAAAACAGCCGCAGGTTTGGCCGATATTCTGAACGAAACCGATTATTCCGTTCGGAAGGACCTGTTTAAAAAATATACCGGTCTCACGTTGACTGACGCAGAAAAACTCCTACTCGACAGTACCAGCGATTATGCCAAAAGTCCGGTTCCTTTAGCCCAACGCAGACGCAAAGGGACCCTGAGCTATGCTGTTGCCAAGATCGTTACCGCCCATTCCAGTTTTGGTTTCACCACCAACGGGCATACCGGCGAAGAAGTATTTTTGGCGAATTACCACCCCCAAGGCGATATTTTCAAAGGCGTACACTTTGGTTTCGAAGTGAATGACTACCTTTGCAGTCTCTATAAACTGACAAACAAACTGCCCCAATTGACGGAGCAGTATTTTGCCAAGCATACAGAAGTTTTCAAAGGCTTGGATTACCAACTGAACACGACAGCCGCCGATTCAACCGCTGAACTCAAGGTGGTCTCAGGAATCAAAACGTTAAAGCTCAGGCAGAATTCAAACATTGCAGTTCTAAACGGCAAGGAAGTCCAGCTTCCCACTGTCGTGGTGTACGTAGACAAAAACAGGACTTTTTACCTGCCGGCTTATTTGGCCGACTGGATGAAATAAATATTTTGTAGGTATGAAACTTTTTTTACGGGGATCAATCGTAGGGTCCCTTTTCCTGTTGATGGGGGTATTCGGCACGCAAGCCAGTGGATTTCAGTCGAGCTTCAAGAACCCCCCGATGAAGTATCGCCCCCAACCACTTTATTTTTGGAACGATTCAGTCAAGGCAGAAGTCGTAGCCGAACAAATGAAGCAACTGCGTGATCACGACGGTTATGGGGGCTTTTCCATTCTGGGTTACGGCAAGAAGTTCAGCCCTGAATACCTGAGCAACGCCTATTTCGACCTGTATGGCAAGACGTTGGCAACGGCCAAAAAACTAAAACTTACCCTTTGCCTGTACGATGAATACGGATTTCCCAGCGGCGGGGCAGGAGCGAAGAATGCCGACGGTGTGACGCGTTTCAAAAACAAATTTCCGGATCAGACCATCAAACGATTGGACAAGTTCGAAGAAGTGGTTTCAGGGCCTTCCGTGGTTTATCGTCCCATTCCTGATGGTAAAATAATGGCTGTGGTGGGCATGGACACCGTCACCTTCAAGCGTTACGACCTGACCAATCAAGTTTATGCCAACCGTCTGAAGTGGCATGTGCCTGCTGGTACGTTCAAAATCATGTATTTCACCCTGGTGGAAGACGTCGATCCCCTAGTGGACTACCTGGATCCGGCAGCGGTCAAGGCTTTTGTTTCCATGACGCATCAGGCTTATTTCGAACGTTTTCATGTCTATTTCGGTAAAACCCTGGTTCGCAGTTTCTTTGACGAACCGACCATGTATCGTGCCAAAGGGCGGATGTGGACCGAAAAATTCAACGATGCCTTTCGTGAACGGTACGGTTATTATCCTTATCTGCTGTATCCGGCACTCTGGTACAACATCGGGACGGACACAGAAGCCGACCGTAATTTGCTTTTTGGCTTGAGAACAGAACTCTATACCTTGGGTTTCACCAAAGTCGTGAGCGAATGGTCGGTTGGACACATGCTTCAGGCTACCGGGCATCAGGACCAGGAAGAAGTGGTGAATCCTGTGAGCGTTTCAGGCGACTTGATGAAAGTATTCAAATACCTCGACATTCCTGGCATCGACAAAATCGGTGGCAACCGACCGGCAGAACGTTTCTACAAAATCGTATCTTCGGCCGCCAACAACTGGGACAAACCCTACGTGATGTCCGAAACCTTCGGGGCGATGGGCAACATTTCCATCGATACCATGTACACCATCGCGATGGACCAATATGCCAAAGGGATTAACATGCTGCTGCCACATGCCGTTTGGTACAACGATAAAAACGTGGCTTTCAAGCCCGAACTTTCCTACCGAAACCCTTTGTATTCAGAAGGCCTGCCCGCTTTCAACAAATACCTTTCCCGACTGAACTTGGTGTTGCAGGCTCCTGCGCGGCATGTGGCCGATGTAGCGGTGCTGTATCCCATCAACACCTTGCAAGGCGAACATCATTTTGACGGGCCGCTGAAATCTACGTTCGGCGGCATGCTCATTCCCCGCACCGACTATATAGATGTATCGAACCTGCTTATAGACTCGCTTGGCATGGACTATACCTTCTTGCATCCGGAAGTTTTTTCCAGTAACTGCACTTCCGAAAACGGTTTGTTGAAACTCAATAATAAAACGAATTCAGAAGCCTGGCAGGTGCTGATATTACCCTCCGTGAAAACTATCACGACTACCAACATCGTTGATGCCAAGAAGTTTTATGAAGCCGGAGGCAAGGTGGTCTTTACAACCCGTTTGCCCTGGAAAGCCATGGAACTGAACGGGGATTCCATTGTTCAAACCGCCGTTCGCGGCATTTTCACGGAACTGACCGCGCTTGCACCCGGCGATTCCTTCCCGGAAATTGCTATGGAAGTGAGCAATGCGGCTGGTGGAAAGGCCTTTTTGATTCCGAATTCGACAGCGGCAAATTTACAGGCTGCGATTTCCTCCGTCGTAGTTCCCGATGTTGCATTTGAAGCTGGCAAACCGTTGGAGTACATCCATAAGGTTCGTGACGGCAAGGACCTCTATTTCTTTGCAAACACAAAGTCAATAGCGTATTCAGGCGTAGTTGCACTGAAGGGCAAACTCTTGCTTAAATGGATGGATCCGCATACTGGAAAATCAATCAAGGCTTTGATAAGCAGTAGTACGCGTCAAAACCAATTGTATACCCTGGTGGATCTGAAATTGGAAGCCAATCGATCCGTGTTTTTAGTCGCTAAATAATCTTTTCCCAATCCAGAATCGCTTTTTTGATTTCAGGCCCCCAATAATAATTTCCAATGCCTCCCGATGCAGGCAGAACCCGATGACAAGGTATGGCGTAAAAAATCGGATTGTCTCCAACGGCTGAACCCACCGCCCGAAAAGCTTTGGGCTTGCCGATTTCAGCAGCCAATGTACCGTAAGTGGAGGTTCCTCCAAAAGGGATGTTTAGCAAGGCTTTCCAAACATCCAGTTGAAAGGGTGTTCCGAGCAGATGGAAATTCAACGACACCGCTTTCTTTTCAAGCAATTTTAAAAATGCAGCATGTTCTGGCTTGGAAGAGGCTTCGAACGTTGCTCCACTAAATTTTTTCTGCAGACTCTCCAGCGCTTGTGAATCGGTTCCCATCACCAAACTGACCGAGCAAAGCCCTTTTTCTGTTGAGGCCAGGCAAACTCTGGCAAACGAACTGTCGGCGTAACTGTAAGCAATGTGCAGGTTCCGGATTTCTCCTTTCGAAATTGGTTGAATATTCATGATGTTTGAATTTGAACTGCCAAATTACAATTTATTTTTTATTTTATTATTGTATCTTCGTGGTAACACTTATCGAAATCTATGAATAAACAGAATGAAGAATGGGGCTCCGCACTTTTTGGCGGAAATCTCATGAAAAAGTTGATGGACCAGCCAGCCGGTATATTGGTGGTTTTGTGGGGCTGGGCCCAGTTTTTGAATTATTTCCGTTATTATTTCGTCCGCCAATTTTCGTTTTCGTTCATTACCTGCAAAACGCTGGAGTATCTGACCAACGGTTTGATGGTGTTGGCCTTGCTTTATACCCTCAATTACCTGTATGTGCACCGCATTTTGTTGAAACAGCAGGTGACCAAATCCTTGCTGACCATCTGGATTGGTTGGCTTATGGTGCTGGTTTTCATCAACCTGATCCAACACAACGTCATGGGTCACATTGTTTTTGAAATGCAGCATACGCTCTTCATGCTTCTGACCGCTTATGCCATCCTTACGACCGGCAGCATGATTCGGAGTCGTTGGATGTGGATAGGTGGAGTCCTTTTCGCTTTACTGGCTTTAGGGGCATCTTATACGACACTCAAGAACCAAATGGCACTTGAAGCCATTGGTTGGATGGTGGGCTTTGTAATTCCCGGACATATTTTGATGAGGCGCAAATGATTTTTTGAAACAATTGGACCTTCAAACTCTATGAAAAATCCTATCATTTTAGTGTTGCTTGTTTTTTTCATCCCAAACATAGTGTTTGCCGAGATTGCCGTGAAGTCCTTTGTAAAGCAGGAAACCGATATGACCGCAAAAATTGATGCCCCAGTCATTGACCAAAATGGTGATCCGTGTGCATTGATCAAAGTGGTGACCACCCAGACTGGTTTTAATTTTGATTGTGGTCAGTTGGGTATCATGAAAACGGTGCAGAAACCCGCTGAAGTCTGGGTTTATGTTCCTTATGGTACCAAGAAGATAACCATCACGCATGCACAGCTTGGGAAATTGAGTAATTATTTTTTCACCCTTCCTATCGAGAAGGCTACAGTCTATGAAATGGTCTTGACCTCTGGCCGAGTGGAGACCACTGTGGTGGAAGAAATCTCCAGTCAGTGGCTTCTGATCCGAACTCAACCTGACAGCGCACTGGTTTACATTGACGATAACTTCGTAAAGTCTGGTGAGTACCAGGGCAAACTCAAACCGGGCATTTATGATTATCGTGTAGAAGCACCGTTGTATCATTCCGAAGCCGGCAAGGTGGAGGTTTCGGATGTCAAAAAGGAATTGAACATTGTTTTGAAACCAGCTTTCGGATACATCAATTTAGCCAGTAGTCCAGAAGCTGGAGCCACTGTCATCATTGACGGAAAGAAACAAAGCAAAACAACTCCTTTTGTCAGTGAGCCTTTGGCAAGTGGGGAACATACCGTGCAAGTGGTAAAGGAGATGTTTCAACCGGTAGTGAAAAAGGTGGCGGTATCGGATGGGCAAACCATGCCGGTTAATTTCACTCTGACTCCGAACTTTGCTGAAGTAAGCATTACGGCTCCTTCTGATGCTATGCTCTTTGTGAACTCTATTCAGAAAGGCACCGGTACTTGGCAAGGCCGCTTGAATGCTGGTGTATATTCGTTGGAAGCACGCAAAGACAAGCACCGTCCTGCCAAACAGGATATTGAGGTGGTTGCAGGGGATAAGCGTGTTGTAGATTTGCAACCAACACCCATTTATGGTTCGATTGATGTAATGACCACGCCTTCGGGAGCAGCGATTTCTATCAATAAGAAAGACTACGGTTCTACGCCCAATACGGTGGACAAGCTTTTAATTGGCGACTATACGGTGCAACTCAGCAAACCGGGTTACGCTTCGGTCAATAAAACGGTGACCGTAACCGAAGGCAAGAGCACTGAATTGAATGAAACACTCGCAAATGGCAAGTCGGTAAGCATCACCTCAACGCCGGTTGGTGCGACACTCTATATCGATGGAACCTCCGCAGGAGCTACGCCTTACAGCGGAAGTCTGACTTTTGGCAGCCATCTGTTGAAAATTGAAATGGATGGGAAGAAGGCGGAAAAAACGGTAATGATTGCCCAAAGTGGTGGGGGAACAAACTTTAGATTGAGTTTTGTTGTTATTCCAACCGATATGGACGGCAATGTCTATAAAACCGTTAAAATTGGAGCTCAGGTATGGATGGCTGAGAACCTGAGAACAACCAAGTATAACGACGGCACGAGTATTCCAAAGATAACCGACGATACGACTTGGTCACATCTTACATCACCCGGCTACTGTTATTACAACAACGATACTGCAAATAAAAACACTTACGGCGCATTATACAATTGGTACACCGTAAATACCGGGAAGCTTGCCCCCACCGGCTGGCATGTACCCACCGATGCTGAATGGAAAACACTAGGAGATTACCTGATAGCCAATGGCTACAATTACGATGGCACAACCACCGGAAATAAGATAGCAAAATCCTTAGCAGCTACTACCCTTTGGAAAACATACATTACGGTAGGCATTATCGGCAATGATTTAACAAAGAATAACACCTCAGGCTTTGCAGCTCTTCCAGGTGGTTACCGCTTCAGCCTTGGTACATTCTTCAAGGTTGGCGACGGCGGTTACTGGTGGAGTTCTACCGAGAAAAGTACAGGCGCCGCCTGTTTCTGGGCCCTGAACTACTTAAATAACTCTATAGGCAGAAGCGACAGTGCGAAGAGTGATGGTTCCTCAGTCCGTTGTGTTAGGGATTAGTTGTGACCAGATGCACTTAAACGTGCGTGCTGTTAGTAAGATGGTGGACTGTAATCCACTATAAAGAGTATCGAACGAAAGGTATGCCTGCAAAGGTAGTAGTGATGAAGTTTCTGTAATGGGAATGGAGCGAAGGGCTTCCTTCCTTTTTCAACCGAGTTTTAAGTACGCTCCAATATTTGCGCGGATTGGGGCTATCTGTCAATTCACCTTCGTTTCAAGCGTTAATTGCCGATTTGACATACTGCCGTGATGTCCCGGAACTCTTCAATTGGGGTTTACCCTTAAAAAGTGTACCTTTGCAGTCCATTCAAAATAGGTACGGCAATGATTTCGGTAGATGGTTTAACGGTGGAGTTTGGCGGATTTTCGCTTTTTGATTCCGTGTCGTTTGTGGTGAATAAAAAGGACCGCATCGCATTGGTAGGAAAAAACGGAGCCGGGAAATCGACGATGTTGAAAATATTTGCTGGAGAACAGGCGCCTTCGAGAGGGATTGTAACGATACCTAAAGATATAACGATAGGCTATTTGCCCCAGCACATGATCCACAACGACGGACGCACGGTGCAGGAAGAAGCCGAGACCGCATTCAGCGCCATCTTTGAAATGCAGCAGGAAATCGAAAACATCAATCTGGCCTTGGCTGAACGCGAGGATTACGAATCCGACTCGTACCACAAACTGATTGAAGATTTGACGCATAAAAGCGAGTATCTGGCCATGTCGGATGTGAACAACTACAAAGCCAATGTGGAGAAAACGCTGTTTGGACTGGGTTTTGTCAAGACCGATTTCGAACGGAAGACAGAAGAATTCAGCGGAGGCTGGCGCATGCGTATTGAGTTGGCCAAGTTGCTGTTGCAGCGTCCGGACGTGCTGCTGCTTGATGAACCGACCAATCACCTGGACATCGAATCCATTCAGTGGCTGGAAAACTTTCTGGCCAACCATGCCAATGCCGTGATCTTGGTTTCGCACGACAGGGCCTTTATCAATGCCGTGACTACAAGGACCATCGAGATTTCGCTGGGCAAAATCTACGACTATAAAGTTCCCTACTATCAATACTTGGAGCTTCGTAAGGAACACCGCGAACAGCAAATGCGGGCCTACGAGAATCAGCAAAAAATGATTGCGGACACCGAGGATTTCATTGCACGGTTCCGCTACAAAGCCACCAAATCGATCCAGGTGCAATCGCGCATCAAGCAGTTGGACAAGGTGGAACGGCTGGAAGTGGACGACGAGGACAATGCATCCTTGAGCTTGAAATTTCCACCAGCACCCCGTTCCGGAAGTTTTCCAGTGATCATGGAAGATTTGCGCAAAGATTACGGACACCATACGGTCATCAAGCATGTGACGCTGACCATCAACCGTGGAGACAAGGTCGCTTTCGTCGGCAAGAACGGAGAAGGTAAATCCACCTTGGTCAAATGCATTCTGGGAGAAATCCATCATACGGGAACCTTGACGCTGGGCCACAACGTAAAAATCGGCTATTTTGCACAGAATCAGGCCAGTTTGCTGGATGAAAGCCTGACCGTGTTCGATACCATCGACCGAGTGGCAGTAGGGGATATCCGCACCAAAATTCGCGATATCCTGGGCGCCTTCATGTTTGGCGGCGAAGCCTCAGACAAGAAAGTGAAAGTGCTTTCCGGAGGTGAACGCAGCCGCCTGGCTATGATCCGTTTGCTGTTGGAACCCGTTAATTTGCTGGTTTTGGATGAACCCACCAACCATTTGGACATGCGTTCCAAAGATGTGCTGAAGAAGGCTATCAAGGAGTTCGACGGAACGGTCATCGTAGTTTCTCACGACCGAGAATTTATGGACGGGCTGGTGGATAAGGTTTACGAATTCGGCGGTGGCAAAGTCAGAGAACATTTGGGCGGCATTCAGTACTTCCTTGAAAAGAAAAAGATGGACAGCTTGCAGGAAATGGAAAAGCAGGTTGCTATTCAGGTGGAAGCAGGCACGAAAGCCCCTTCCGAAAACAAACTGACGTACGAAGCCCGCAAGGAGTTCAACAAGCAGGTCAAACGCCTCGAAAAGCAGGTGGAGGAGTGCGAAAAGCAGATTGAAATGCTTGATAAACAGGTTGCTCAGACATTATCCATGCTGGCAACGTCCGATGGATCATCCAATCTGGCTTTGGTGCAGTTGCATCAAAAATCGAAGAAAGACCTGAACGATCAGATGGAAGTCTGGGAAAAGGCAACCACGGATCTGGAAATCCTCAAAGCTCAGGCAGAGTAGCATTTTCCACTTTTGTTTGGTTTTTCCGAAAAAGTTGCAGACTTTTACAGGAACCAAATAGAGGAAACCGTGGAAAACAAAATCAGAATTTATAAGTATCGTTGGGTGGTATTGAGCGTATTCATGCTCATCGTGGCTACCAGCCAGTTGTTGTGGATCACGTTTGCGCCGATTACCAAGGATGTGGCGCAGTTGCTGAAAGTTTCCGACCTCGAAATCGGCATACTGTCCATGTGTTTCATGCTGGTTTTCATCGTCATGTCCTTACCCGCGTCGTGGATCATCGACAAATACGGTATCCGGGTCGGGGTTGGCATCGGAGCCTTGCTGACAGGGCTTTTCGGGCTGATGCGTGGATTGGTTACAGAAGATTATACCTCCATTTTGTTGTCGCAAATCGGGATTGCCATCGGGCAGCCGTTTTTGCTGAACGCCATCACGAAGCTGGTTGCCAGGTGGTTCCCCATCAGTGAACGGGCTACGGCAACAGGTTTGGGTACGCTTTCCATGTACATCGGCATTTTTGCCGGCATGGTGGTGACTCCATATCTGGTCGGGAAAGTGGGTATACCGGCCACGTTGTATTATTATGGTATTTTCTCCGTTCTTGCAGGTCTGACCTTTCTCATTTTTGTACGCGAAAACCCACCGACTCCTCCCTGCAGACCCGATCAGCAGGAACGGGCATTGGTGCTGGACGGACTTAAAACTATTTTTAAATTCAAAGATTTCAATATTTTGCTTTTTATCTTTTTTATCGGGCTGGGCATCTTCAACAGTGTAACTACCTGGATTGAAACCATTCTCGAACCAAGGGGATTCACGGCGGTGGAAGCCGGAACCGCAGGTGGAGTAATGATCATGGCCGGTATCATGGGCGCTTTCATCATGCCCGTGTTGTCCGATTACTTCAAAAAACGGAAACCCTTTATTGTTGTGGCCATTGCCGGTGCCACCTTGGGTTTGGCGGGAATCGCATTTGCTACCAGTTACTGGATGCTCATGTTTTCGGGAGCCACACTTGGGTTTTTCTTGTTAAGCTCCGGACCGATCGGCTTCCAATATGGGGCTGAAGTCACCTATCCGGTTTCAGAAGGCACTTCCAATGGGTTTTTACTAATGATGGGCCAGATTTCGGGCATCGCCATGATTTTCGGCATGGATGCGTTCAAGGACCCGGTAACGGGCTCGATGCAAATTCCTTTGTTGGTGATGCTTGGTTTGTTGTTCCTGGTCATTTTCATTTCCATGTTTTTGAAGGAATCGAAATTGATTGGAAGCAGTACCAATGAATAAGCTGCTGGTACTTGCTTACTTATGCGTGCAGTTCGTGACGCTGGCGTTCGCCAATGAACCAGGAATGGATTCGCTGGAACTAACACGATTTGATGAACGAATCATCCGCTTACAAAACACCCTACAAGCCAACGAGCGAAATGCGGATGGCTGGTGGAAGACCTGGACCATTTTATATGGAGCGGCTACCGTGGGGCAGGGTGCCGTTGCAATTGCCACTACCGATAAATCTACTCGCGAGGATATGCTGCTTGGAGCAGGCACTACCATTCTTGGAGTTGCCAGTCAAATACTGACACCAGTTTGCACACATTTCAAACCAATTGAAAAAGATTCCATTGCCAAACTTTCATTGGCAAATAAGCAACGTCTGTTGGAAAAGGATGAAAAAATCCTAGAAAAGCAAGCCGACATCGCCATAGCCGGCAAGAGCTGGCAGGTGCACGCTCTTTTCGGTGTCGGCAACCTAGCCAGCGGGCTCATCACCTGGATTGGGTTCAAGCGTTCCTTTGGCGAAGGGGTTTTCAATTTTGCTTTGAATATGGTCATCACAGAAACCCAGATTTGGACGCAGCCAGTTCGGGCCAAAAAAGCCTTTAAACGGTATATTCAGGAAGACAGTCGAGGTTTTGGCTATTCTTCCACCCTCACCCCCGAATGGTACGGCCAAGTTTCCCCAGCCTCCTGCAGCTTCGGCCTCCGCTTTTGATTTTTTTTGGCTGAAATATGCGTAGAAACTGCTGTTGAACCGTATATAGAGTAGATTACCCTAAAGTATGCCCAAAAAAATACTATGAAAAAAGAAACATCCCCAATTTCCAAAGCTTTGCCCGTCCTTTTCGGGTTTTTCGTCATGGGATTCTGTGACGTGGTCGGTATTTCGACCTCTTATATGAAAGACGCCTTTAGCCTTAGCGAAAGGGTTGCCGGCTTCATTCCATCCATGGTTTTTTTCTGGTTCCTGTTGTTTTCGGTACCGACCGCTATCATCATGAACAAGATTGGTCGAAAAAAAACGGTTCAGGTGAGCAATATCGTGACCATCATCGGTATGTTCATCCCACTGTTTTTCGCTCATTCTTTTCCCGCTTACATTGCCGCCTTCATCTTGCTGGGTATCGGCAACACGATCCTGCAAGTTTCGCTGAACCCGCTGCTGACCAACGTGGTCAAGGGCGATGCGCTGACCAGTTCGCTCACGGTAGGGCAGGTGGTCAAGGCCGTTTGCTCTTTCCTCGGCCCGATCATCGCTGGATTAGCTGCCACATACTTGGGCAACTGGATGTTCATTTTCCCAATATTTGCAGCTATAACAGTGATTTCTTCGCTGTGGTTGCTGTTCACCAGAATTCCGGAGGAAGAACCCGGTACAGAAATTGCTTCGTTCGGCAATACGTTCAGTCTACTTGGGGATAAAACCATTTTCCTGCTCTTTTTGGGTATTGTTTTTGTTGTAGGTACCGATGTGGGTATGAATACGGTCACTCCTAAATTGTTGTTGGAACGCTGCGGTCTGGATCTGAAAGCCGCCGGTATCGGTTCGAGCGTCTATTTTCTTTGCCGCACGGCTGGAGCGTTGATCGGTTCGATCCTGTTGGCTAAGATGGTGCCTGTCAAGTACTTCAAAATCCATATCCTGATTGCTTTGGCTGCCATCGGACTATTGTTCTTCATGCCTGGCAAGATTGCCATCTTGGCCATGGTCGGCGTCATCGGTTTTGCCTGCTCCAGCATTTTCCCTATCATTTACGGAAAAGCCATCACTGCCCGCCCGGACAAGGCCAACGAAATTTCCGGTCTGATGATCACCGGCGTATTCGGTGGAGCCATTGTGCCGCCGCTCATGGGATTCGCCACCGAAAAAATGGGAAATCATCAGACAGGTTCACTTATTGTTATTACCTTGTGCATTTGTTACCTCACCTTTCTGGCTTTCGGCCTCAAAACTGCTAAGAAATAATGTACAAGCACGATAAACGGGTTGTTATGACCCTCGACGCCGGTGGAACGAACTTCGTATTCTCGGCCATGCAGGCCAATGAGGAAGTTGTAGAACAGTTGACGCTGCCTTCCAACGCGGATAATCTGGAGAAATGCCTGGAAACGCTGGAAACAGGTTTCTCAACGATTTTGCATCGCCTTCCTGAACCGACTGTGGCCATCAGCTTTGCTTTCCCCGGCCCTGCCGATTATAAGAACGGCATCATCATGGAATTGCCCAACATGCCTGCCTTTCACGGTGGAGTTGCCTTGGGCCCGTTTCTGGAAGCTAAATTCGGATTGCCGGTGTTCATCAATAACGACGGAGATCTGTTCGCATACGGGGAATGCATTGCCGGTGTTCTACCTGAAACAAATGCCATGCTTGCCGAAGCAGGCAGTTCCAAACAGTACAGCAACTTGATCGGGTTCACACTCGGCACCGGTTTTGGTTGTGGTATTGCCCGCAACAAGGAACTTTACCTGGGTGATAACGGTGCAGCCGGAGAAGTCTCGTTGTTGCGCCATAAGCACTACCGCGATGTGGCTATTGAAGAAGGTGTAGCCATTCGGGCCATTCAACAGGTTTATCGGGAGCAGTCCGGTGACAAACGCACGCTGACTCCCAAAGATATTTTTGACATCGCTGAAGGCACGGCCGAAGGCAATTCCGAAGCCGCCAAGAAATCCTTTGCTGAATTTGGTGAAATTGCCGGAGAAGGCATCGCGTTGGTTTCCACCATGTTGGATGGCCTTGTCGTCATCGGCGGAGGCATCGCTTCAGCCAAAAAGTATTTCATGCCTGCTCTGATGGGTGAATTGAATGGAACCATCAACTTGATGGACGGAACACCCAGACCCCGTTTGGAAATGAAGGCCTACAACTTGGACGATCCTTCTGATAAAGCCGCTTTCCTACAAGGCACAGGTACCAAAATCAAGGTTCCCGGTATAGACAAACTGGTGGATTACGATCCGGTAAAACGCTTGGGTGTCGTATTCTCGAAACTCGGTGCCAGCAAGGCGATTGCTTTGGGTGCATACTCTTTTGCCTTGAACGAACTCGACAAAAAGTAAATAACCTTAGGCTAAAAAACGCTATCTTTGTCCCTGCCTTTTTAATTAGCCTATGGAATTGTATCCTTTGAAATTTGAACCCATCCTGAAGAAAATTATTTGGGGCGGTTCTGAAATATGCCGATTCAAGCAATTGAAAATTCAGGAGTCTGGAATTGGAGAAAGCTGGGAACTCTCGCAGGTGCCTGGTTCGGTTTCAGTCGTTGAGAATGGCCCGTTGAAAGGCAAAAGTCTGACGGAACTGATGGAAGCCGCTCCTGAAGCGCTCCTCGGCAAAAAGATTTTTAAACGCTTCGGCATGGAATTTCCGTTATTGGTTAAATTCATCGATGCCCACGAAGATCTGTCCATTCAGGTGCATCCGAATGATGAATTGGCTCGCAAACGACATAATTCCTTTGGAAAAACTGAAATGTGGTATGTGGTGGATTCCAAACCAGGTTCCAAACTGATATCCGGATTCTCGCAACAAATAGATGCAGCGGAGTATACCCGCCGCATTTCGAACAATACCATCGAGGAAGTCCTGCAAACCCATGAAGCAAAACCCGGCGATGTCTTTTTTATTCCTGCAGGCCGTGTGCATGCTATCGGAGCAGGACTTTTCATTACCGAAATCCAGCAAAGTTCCAACATCACCTACCGGCTGTACGATTACAACCGGAAAGATGCGCAGGGCAACGGCAGAGAACTGCATACCGAACTGGCCAAAGATGCCATCGATTACAAGCTTTACGATAACCTCAAAACCAACTACGAACCGTTGGAGAATGATTTGACACCGCTGATTTCCTGTCCCTATTTCACCACCAACCGAATTCACCTCAAAGCAGACGAATCGGGATTTGAAACCATAGTCACTTCGGAGGGTCCCAAGCGGGTGCCCATGATCGAAACGCTCGAGATGGACAGGAGCTACGAAGGTTTTGACAGCTTCGTCATTTATGTTTGTATGAAAGGAGAGGGGCAGGTTCAGTATGGTAATGATCAATTTCTGGATATCCGTCAGGGAGAAACCGTTTTGTTGCCGGCAGTGTTAAATAGCACCGTATTGAGTACTTCCAGCGAATTGCTGCTGCTGGAAACCTACATTTTGTAACATGAAACGAGCATGTTGTACTAAACGCCCAAGTTTATGAACATTTGGCATGCGAGTTCCTTACGCCCTTCTATTAAATTTTTTGTTCGTATGAAATTCGTTCGATCCTTCCTATCGGTTTTGCTAGTGCTAGTCTTAATGACAGCCTGCAAACCGACCCCGAAATCAGGCTATGTAGCGGTGCCCACGGTGACCAAAAACGCGCTTTCAGGCGTCTATACGCTTTCGCCCACCCATCCGACAACCAAGTTGTATTACGAAGAATTGGGGCAAGGCGAGCCGGTGATTTTGCTTCATGCGCATTCCGTGGATTGCCGGATGTGGGACGATGTGTTTTATCAGCTGGCAAAAAAGTACCGGGTGATCCGCTACGATTTGCGGGGCTATGGAAAATCGGGCATGCCTGAAGTCGGTTTCGGCTTTCTACAGGCAGACGACCTTTGCAACTTCATGGATGGACTGGGCATCAAAAAAGCCCATTTGGCCGGACTTTCGCTGGGTGGCATGACCTTGGCCGATTTCGTGGCACTCTATCCTGAACGCGTTCTGACAGCGACCATCACTTCAGGCGCCATCAGTGCCTTTCCAGATCGCAGTTCCGCTCCCAAACAGCTGTTGAAAATTTACAACGATACCATTTTTACGCTAAAGCGGCTGGAAGTAGATAGAAATATGAAAAGGGGTGTGGACACTATGAAAATGGAATGGAAACGGGCCATGAAAAGTGTCAGTGGCAAACATTACCGCAGCATCAAAAAGAAATTGAATCGGATGATTGACGATTGGCAAGCCTGGCAGTGGACGCATCCGGAAACCGATGCCTTTATCGGAGCGCAGGCAGACAGCCTTCTGTCCAAACAAAAGACGCATCCTCCGGTGCTTTTCCTGATTGGTCAATACGATTCCAAGGGCAGCAAACGTTCCATGCAAAAGATGGCGGCGCTGTGTAAGGAGTCGCGCATCGAGATGCTTCAGGATGCAGGTCACTTTACTGCGATGGAATGCCCCGACGAGTTCGTGAAGCGGATGGAACGTTTCATCGATGAACATTGAATCTTCTTATGCCCTGCATTGACTGATTTTTCGGCCTGAGTGAGGCTTTTTTTTGCTTTCTTTGTATTGTTTTTATTTTTTACCTCCTATGCTGAAAAAACAATTGTTGGCCACCCTGGCATTGGGACTTATACTTTCAACCTTCCATTTGTTGGGACAGGTTCAGCTTACCAATATTCCTACAATTTACATTAATACGGTCGATAGTGCGCCTATAACCAACAAAACCGTTTATGTGCCCGGTTTTCTTACCGTCGTTGGTGGTGATTCATCCGATGTGCAGGTAAACGATACCATCGGAATTCGTGGTAGAGGAAACTCCACTTGGAGCGCTTCTAAAAAACCGTACCGCATCAAGTTCAACAAAAAGCGGCATTTGCTGAATATGAAGGCCGACGCAAAGGATTGGGTATTGTTGGCCAACTATTACGATAAGACACTGATCCGTAATGCGGTAGCTTTTGATATCGGGCAATACGTCGGAATGGAATTCACCCCATCGATAAAATTTGCCGATGTCTATCTAAACCATGTATTTGTAGGCAACTACATGGTGACCGACCAGGTCGAAGTGGGTAAGAATAGGGTGAATATCGAGCAATTGGATACTGCTGATGTTGCTGAACCCACTATTAGCGGCGGCTATCTAATCGAACGCGACGGCTTCGCTAATCAAGAACCTATCAGCTATTTTATTACAAGCAAATCCGTTCCTTTCTCGGTAAAGGATCCAGATCCTGATGTGATCAAACCCGCTCAGATGACCTATCTGACCACGTTTGTCCAAAATCAAGAAGATACCCTTTTCAGCACGAATTGGAAAGATTCTTTGACGGGCTATCGGGCCATTTTGGACACGGCGTCCTTCCTGAGGTGGTATATTGCCAGCGAATTGACCGGAAACATCGATTGTTTCTGGAGTACTTCGATGTACAAGCGACGGAACGATCCGAAACTCTATTACGGACCGCTTTGGGACTTCGACATCGCCTTTAACAACGACTCACGCAAGAATGACGTTTCCAAGGTTCGTATGCTGACGACGGCTTTCGGTGCTGGTGGCGATAATAAAGCGTGGATTACGCAGATGGCCACCGATCCTTGGTTCAAGATTGGGGTGAACAATATGTGGAAAGGTATTGTTGCCAAAGGCGTTAAAAACCACATTCAGAACTACATTGATTCATTAGTAACCGTAATGAGCGCTTCCATTAATAAGAATTACGAAAAATGGCCGACCCTCAACACACTCATTTACAATGAATGGTATAAGTACCCGACATACCAGGAATACGTCAATGTGCTGAAAAGTTATATAGATACACGAGTGGATTTTCTAACCACCAGCTTCGAAGAGGATGCTTCGGGTGTGATTTTACCGACCTCACCGTTTACACTTGAAAATTACTATTATTCGGTGTCGAACAAAGCATCTGCGACGCTATTGGATGCTCAAAATCAATCTATAGCGGACAGTACTAAAGCTGTTCTTTATGCGCAGGTAACCGACCGACTAAGCCAACAATGGAAGTTAATGCCAATGTCCGATGGTTCGTATCAGTTCATCAACCGCTATTCAAACAAAGCGTTGCGCTCCAATGGCTTGAATCATACTGCCCGTTTGTTCACCATAAATGCTACCGATACCCGCCAGCGCTGGAAAATTATACCGATGAACATGGGTCACGGAACCTACAAACTTGTAAATGTAAGTACGGGAAATGTACTTGAAAACACTTCAGGTTCAACTGCCAATAACCTCTCGGTGAATGAGAACCCGGCCGCCGCAGTTGAAAAAACGAATCAAGCTTGGTTGCTCAATAAAATGGCCGCTTTGCCTGTCAGTTTGAACGATGTCCCCTTTACCCTGAATTTCCAATACGGGCCGAATCCGGTTTCCGATCGGCTGTTGGTACATATCGACGGCATCTGCGCAGAAGCACGCCTGGAAGTGTTTGACCTGCGTGGTACACGCCAGTTGCAACAGCAAATGGACACTCAGGAATCCTCTTTGAATGTACAAGGTCTGTCCGACGGTCTTTACATCTTAAAGTTCACGGCCGGTCAGCAATGCAAGACGGTGAAGTTCCTGGTAAAACACTAAATGCATTTTATTTAGTGATTTGAAGGCTTTGTTCGTATAATAGGCATACTATCTTTGCCAATTATGAAGAAACAAATTCTTTTTCCGCTTCTGCTTTCCGTTTTGTCGCTGAATGCGCAAACCATTCCTGTTCCAGCGCAATTGCCACAAGCGCATCCAAGAGTTCTGACCAATCCTTCCGGAAAGGAAAGTACCAACAAACTCATAGCGACTGAACCCTGGGCGAAAGGTGTTTTTGAAACGCTTCAAAAACGAACGGATGTCTATACGGAAAAGGTAGCTGTGGATTCAACTTGGTTGTTTTCCCGATTGCAAATGTATTGGAATTCCCATTTCACCGATGTTTTTATCAAGGGTGAAGTGTTTGATCATGCAGGTGGGGAAAAAGCACCTGCTCCGACTGTTCGCTATACTGGTACACGAGGTACGGTGACTAATTATGGGCGTCCAAAACTGGAGGACATACTGCCGTTTATGGACGATGAAAAGGGGCTTTTCTTTGTGAATACTACCAAAGAAGGACGTCCAATGGAATGGGTCGAACCTGCTAAAACAGGACGAAACATTGAGTCCATCAATGTGGAGATCATGGATATTGCCATGAATGCAGCTTTTCTGTACTGGCTCACCGATGCTGCTAAATACGGAAAAATGGCCGCGGAGGTGTTCGACACATATATGACCGGCATTTATTATCGGAACGTTCCCATCGATCTGAATCACGGCCATCAACAGACACTGGTTGCAATGACTTCCTTCGAGGTCATTCACGAAGATATTATCAATCAGTTGGTTCCATTATACGATTTCTTGTACGATTATTTGAAGGTCCATAAGGCGGAAAAAATGCCAGTGTACGCTTCTGCCTTTAAGAAATTTGCCGATAACATTATTGACAGAGGGGTTCCGCACAACAACTGGGACATCATTCAGGCGAATTTTGTGATGAACATCGCGCTGATTCTGGAAGACAATGCAAATTATGCGGACGGTAAAGGGCGTGCCTATTATATGGATTACATCCTGAATCAATCGAGCATCCGGCAATGGTCGATGAGCAAGCTGGCCGCTTACGGTTTCGATTCCAAGACTGGCATCTGGGCCGAATGTCCGGGTTACAGCATGAACGTTGTTGGTGATTATGCGAACTTCATCCGCTGGACAGACAACAACATGAATGCGGACATTCTACCGCAACTTCCGGTCGTGGAAAAAGCAGTTTATGCGTTGCCACAGTATCTGTTTCCGAACCGCAACATCATTGGTTTCGGAGATACGCACCCTGGGCCTTTGAAAACGGAAGCCATCGTGAAGATGATACAGAATGCCCAGCAATGGGGACGCAAGGATCAGGAACGGAAATTCACGGCTATGCTGAAATGCTTCAACCCCAAAGTAGCTGAGACTTCTGAAACTCGCGGTGGCAGAGTCTCCATCAATTCCTTCTTTGCGGAGAAACCGATGTTGCTTGATTCGACGGTTTCAGCCGGAAAAATTGAGGAGTATGTTTCACCGACGTTCTGGGCGCCGAATATAAGCTGGTTTGTCCAACGCAACGGCATGAATTCGCGCAACAGCCTGATGATTTCGCAAAATGCCTCCTTAGGCAATCACATGCATGCCAACGGTATTTCGATGGAGCTCTATGGCAAAGGCTTTGCGCTGGCTCCGGATGCAGGAATCGGTACCGGTTATTTCTCATTGGATTATGCAGAATACTATGCGCAGTTCCTTTCGCACAACACGGTTTGTGTGGACGGCATTTCCAGCTATCCCGTTATGAAGAGCAACCATGGCTTTGAACTCAAATCATGCTATCCGGTGCCTGAAACCAAAAACTATCAGGGCATTTCCTACAGTGAGGTGGCTTTCCGTGAACCGGAAACCCGTGCCGACCAGACCCGGACGATGAGCATTGTGACAACGGGCCCGACCACAGGTTATTACGTGGATGTTTTCCGCAGCCGTAAGGAATTGGGTGGGGACAAGATGCACGATTATTTCTACCATAACTTGGGCCAGAACATGACCCTGACCGCTGCCGATGGCAGTTCGCTGGATCTGAAACCCACCGAGGAACTGGCTTTTGCGGGGGCAAATCTGTATGCTTATTCGTATATTTTTGACCAGAAAGCGGTCACTACTGCCCAGGATGTTCGTGCAACGTTCACGATGGGGATGCCAGATGGCGATGATATTGCTATGACGATGTGGATGAAAGGCTCCACAGACCGTACGATTTTTTCAGCCTTGTCACCCATGTGTGAGGGATTGAGCCGGGAACCGGGCATGCCGTATTCCGTGAAGGATCAGCCGACCCTGACCTTTGTAGCCAGGCAGCAGGGCGAAGCATGGACGAAACCATTTGTAGCCGTGTTTGAGCCTTCAACCGTGAAGGAACCCTCCAATATTGCATCCGTTACGTTTTTCGATGCCAAGACGCAAGCAAAAGATTTTGCCGGGATTTGTGTGAAAAACAAATCGGGTAGGACGGACTATATTTTCAACTCTGGAAGTGCTGGAGTTTTAGCCAACTATGATGGTATGTATTCTGATGGCACGTATTCAGTCGTTGGCAAGAATGCACAAGATGAACCTGTCCTGATGTTTTTAGGGAACGGCAAGCATTTGCAGGCTGGTAACATAACTATTTCAACGGATAAAATTGCCAATGTTCAGTTGGAAAAGAAAGAAGACAATTTGTTCTGTTCGTCATCGGTTCCGGTGACCATTCAAATAGGAAAGAAAAAGATCAGATTGCCTGCATCTGCGGTGATGATGACAGTGGCAATTCATTGAATTCGATTATAGAACTGTTTTTTCAGTAGATTTTTGTTACTTTGCAGATGTTTAATACCGAAAATTTATGAGCACCAAAAATTGGATGGCCGCCCTGGCTACAAGTATTATTTTTTCGAGTACGCTGCAAGCGCAAATCGAACCCATGGCAACGGGTACGTTTGAACCGACCTGGGAATCCCTTTCTCAATATCAGGCGCCTGAATGGTTCCGGGATGCCAAATTCGGAATTTGGGCGCATTGGGGTCCACAATGCCAGCCTGAACAAGGCGACTGGTTCGCCCGTTTCATGTATGTGGAAGGCAGTCCTGAATATAAATGGTTTACGGAGCATTATGGTCCACAGTCAAAATTTGGCTTCAAAGACATTTGCAACGACTGGAAAGCCGAAAAATGGAATCCGGAACGTCTGGTTGCCCTTTACAAAAAAGCAGGAGCAAAGTATTTCTTTGCCATGGGGAACCATCACGACAACATGGACTTGTGGGACAGCAAATACCAACCTTGGAATTCCGTCAATATCGGACCTAAAAAAGATATCATTGGTGGTTGGGCTAAAGCTGCCCGGAAAAATGGCCTGTATTTTGGAGTCAGTTTGCATGCAGCCCATGCTTGGTTGTGGTACGAAACCGCTCAGCGGGCCGACAAGACCGGTCCTTATGCCGGCAAATCCTACGATGGCAAAATGACGAAAGCCGATGGAAAAGGTACTTGGTGGGAAGGTATGGATCCTCAGAACTTGTATGCTCAAAACCACGTTTTAAGCCGTTACAGCGATGATGTCAATGCCATCCATCGCCAGTGGCATTGGAACGCCGATGAGGGTGTAACTCTGCCTGACCAAGCTTATTGCGATAATTTTTACAACCGCACCGTTGATATGATCAACAAATACAAACCCGATCTGCTCTACTTCGACGATACAGCTCTGCCCCTGTGGCCTGCCAGTGATGCTGGGTTGCGGATTGCCTCTCATTATTATAATTCGAGTGCCAAAGACCACAATGGCGTGGTGAACAATGTCATTTTCGGAAAAATTCTCACTTCTGAACAAAAGCAAGCCTTGGTTTGGGATGTTGAAATGGGTGCGCCCGACAAAATCCAGGAAAAACCCTGGCAGACCTGCACCTGCATTGGTGGCTGGCACTACAAACGGTCCATCTACGACAATAAAGGCTACAAATCGGCCACGACAGTCATCCGGATGCTTGCCGATGTGGTGAGCAAGAATGGCAACCTGTTGCTTAACATTCCAGTTCGTGGTGATGGAAGTATTGATGAACAGGAAGAACAAGTGGTCAAAGAAATTACTGCCTGGATGAAAGTGAACCAGGAAGGCATCTTTGGAACTCGTCCCTGGAAAATTTTTGGAGAAGGGCCCATAGCTGAACAGGCCAATCCGATCAATGCCCAAGGCTTCAATGAAGGTATGTACCGTAAATTCACGGAAAAAGAAATCCGTTTCATGACCAAAGGGAATGTACTTTATGCCCACGTACTGGGATGGCCCACAGAAAATGCTGTTACGGTTAAATCCCTGGCAACCGGCAGCCCGTTCTTTGATGGAACCATCCTTTCAGTTGAAATTCTGGGAGCAGGTAAAGCAAAATACACTCAGTCTGCTGAAGGATTGACGGTTCAGTTACCTGCAAAGCGTCCGAATCCGATTTCCTTTGCGCTGAAAATCACGATGAAATAAAATTGGTTCATCCTAGGGTGAAACGATTCAGGCATTCGTATTAAGGGTATTACCGTAAGGTATGCCCTTTTTTATTTTATCGTAACCTGAAAAACGTCACGGAATCGAACAATCATCGCTGAATGCGGTGAGGCACTTCAATATTCGGGATTAATGTTTCTCAGTGATGTATAAGGCGACTCCACCGCTGGCCTTAAGATCAAAGATGAGCACCGTTTTAGCAGTGATTGATTTCTCAGTGACGCTCACCTTGGTGGCTGTCTGAACGGCATCATCGTCCTGATACATTTTCAGCGTGTACTTTTTCCCCTTTTCCAGAAAGTTCATTGGAATGGTGACCTGTCTGGCCTGTTTGTTCGTGATGGCACCAACAAACCATTCGTCACCGCTTCGACGGGCAACAGCAATATACGCACCAATTTCACCACCAAGGGTACGACTGTCGTCCCAAACCGTTTTTACACGATCGAAGAACTCAATTTCTGGTTCTCCCTGATACATTGAAGGTTGATCGTACCAATATAGGAATTGGATGGGGCTGTAATAAACGACTGAAAGCGCCAGCTGATGGGCATGCGTATTCTTAATCCTGTTATTGTAATAGCAAATGGTATAGTCTGCCGGTCCTGCCAAAAAGCGGGTAAAGGGCAGAATGGTATTATGATCGGCGTCCGGCATTTCCTCGTTGCCCCTGATGCCTTCCTGTGTCATGAGATTGGGATAGGTTCGACTGAAACCCGTAGGGCGGTATTCATCGTGAATGTCCACCATGATCCCATACTCAGCACACTTTTTAACTGCTTCATGCATCCAGGTTGACCAACGTTGGTTCCCCACCTGCACAAAACCGAACTTAATACCTTTTATGCCCCATTTCCTAAAAAGTGGCAAAATGCTGTCCAATTGCTGAATCAACGCCCGTTGGTTCACGTAAAGCCACACACCGATACCTTTGGCAGTAGCGTAGTCCACCAATTCTGGCATGTTTAGGTCACGAGTCTCACTCGTTTTCAAAGCCGAAGAACTCATCTTCATCTCTGGACCATACCAACCTGCATCGATGTGGATGTACTGCAGGTTCCTTTCTGCGGCAAAATCGACACATTTTTTTGCATCCGCTTGTGTCATTTTCGCTACCCGAATGACCTTCCCTGGTTTGATCCAGGAAACATCCTTCAGTTTGTTTTCCGGATTCAGGTTTAATATAAGCTCTTTATGATCAACTAAATCCGTTGATTTTTCACCAACCATGATGACACGCCAAGGGGTGGAATAGGAGGGGATGACGTCTACACTTCCGTATAGTTTTGCCAACAAAGCGTTTGGTGTTTTCGGGTCCAGAATAAATTTCATTCGGGCAAAGTCTACCATTTGCGCTTCTGCCAATGCCACTTGAAGCCCGTTCTTCAACTTTAAAGCCAATGGCCTTTCGCTTTCGCCAGCCCAATCTTTCAAAGGTAACAGTGAATAGGGGCCTTGTGCCCAGGATTCGTAGTAGGCCAGCGTACCTTCGGGCATTTTAAATTGTGTCAGTTCACCAACTAGGTGCAGGAACAATCCATTGCTTTGTTCCGGAAAATAATAGCGGAATGCCAACCCTTCATTGTAGGCACGAACCACGAAATCCATGGTATAACTCTTGGTTTTATTATAACCGTCGCTGTTCATTGTGAGTGCATCACCCTTGCGGAAAGAAAGTACCATTTCGTTGTACTTATTGCGGATTTCAGCATGTTCTCCATAAACTGGCTTCCAAGTATCGTTGCAGGAATCTTTCTGAATGCCCGTGAATGCAAGGTTTTCAATCCAAATGGCGCAGGTGTCGTTGGGTATTCCCAATGCCGATTCGAACGTGTTGTTTTGAATCTGAACGCCCAATTCCGAATCAAGAATTACCGGTTTTCCCTTATAACTCAATGAATAAAAAAGTTGCTTGACAGTATTGCTGATACCTTTCTGATAGAACGTAAACTCGTAAGAACCATCTGGTGAGTAAAGCTTCTGTAATGTTCCGGGAACGATGGTTTGAGCATTGACGGTAGCTGAGAGAAATAACAACAAACCCAGTATTCGTACGATTTTCATAGTAGTTATAGTTAACTGTTTACAATAATATACGAACACGGTGGACAAAATACTAAATTCATCAACGATTAAATCGCAAAAATTGGGCTAGAAGTTTCTATTTGACGACAAAACTCAACCGAATGACAGTAAATGAGTATGGAGGTAGATCACACGGGAAATCGGAGCTCACAGCAATGTAGTCCACCACTGGTTTCAAATTCCTTCCATCCGGTTTGCCGGTAAGAATTGATCTTTGTGCCTGGGCAACCAGAGGGCTTGAATTATCTAACTTCACCATCGTTTTAACTTTGACAGGCAACAAATTGACCATTTTCACAATTAAATCTCCTGTTTTACTGTCCCGTACCACCGATGTAGCGATGCGTTTGCGAACCTTGTCGTCCTTGGTGGGAAGAGAAAGATTATGGGTAACATACTGGTCGCCGGCATTTTGTCCGTAAAATTTTTGAACCTGATAGCCCGTTGTTGGTTTTACTTCCGAATTGTTGAAATAAATCAGGTTCGGATTCCATTGAGTGTGCCCGTCTTTTGCCAACAAAGGCGCGTAGGAAGCCATGCTCACCACATCGCCGTTGCGTTCCAGGGTGGTCATGTACAGTGCTTCAGCCAAGGCTGTTTCAAGGTTGTTCGGACGGCCGGGCAGGTGCGCCGCATATTCACCCAGGTAAACCTTGGATTTGGAACGGTCGTAGTTGTCGTAATAATCTTGATGGTTGATGAACCAGCCCGGGGACTCATAATAATGTTCGTCCACCATGGGAACCTGAAGTTTCGTGGCAATATCCCAACCTTCCACGTAATCGGTTCCTTCATAGAAGGGTCCGACGGTGCCGATGACGACAATTTCCGGATACTTTTCTTTGACCGCCTTGAAGATCATGGTAAAACGTTCTTCAAAAATGTCGGTGATGAGGTCTTCGTTCCCAATTCCGAGGTATTTCAAGCCAAAGGGTTTCGGATGACCGTTCTGAGCACGGATTTTTCCCCACTTGGTTGTTTTGGCATCTCCGTTGGCCCATTCGACAAGGTCGAGGATGTCTTGTACGTATTGGTTCATGTCACACATGGGGACACCGCCTTGTTGTCCAGCTCCCCCAGTATGAGAATTTTGACAGGGCACTCCGGCTGCAATGACAGGAAGCGGTTGTGCACCGATATCTTCGCAGTATTGGAAGAATTCCTGATAACCCAAGCCCGCAGTTTGATGGTAGTTCCAAATGTTTCGTAAGGGTTTGCGAGCTTCCAGCGGGCCGATGGTGTTTTTCCATCGGTAAATGTTGCCCAATCCATCGCCATGCGCCACACAACCACCCGGGAAACGGATGAAGCGGGGGTGAATGTCTGCAATGGTTTGTGCCAAATCTTTTCGAAGCCCATTTTTCCGGCCCATGAAGGTATTTTGAGGAAACAAAGAAACCATGTCCAGCGCCACTTTACCTGCAGCTTGCGGTTTTATTTCCAGTTTGGCTTCAGTCGCATCCGCGTTTGAAGTAAGTATAAAGGCCTTTTTCTTCCAGACAGCTGGTAGGCTTCCGGTTGAAGTCTGTGCAAAGACTTCACCGTTTTTGCCGGTCAAGCGTAGGGTCAGACTAGCATTCTTTCCTTCCAACTGTTTGACAAACAGGCTTAAATCATATTTCTCACCTTTTTTTAGCACGATGCCCTCCCAGCCAGTATTGAGTAGACTGGCACCAATCTGTGTCGTATTCAGTACGGCAAAGTGGGGATTGTTCGGGTGGATGGGCAACAGGGTATCGATGGAGAATGTACTGCCGTTACCCTGCAGGTTCCAGGAATGGGTGCTGTTCCAGCTTCGGTCACGACCATCTTTGTCGCTTAATGCGTACTCAAAATCACGGTTCTGCAGCAGTTCCGCATACAAGCCGCCGTCTGCCGCATAATTGATATCTTCAAAGAAAATACCGGTCAAAAGGTCACTGATGGCTTTACGTTGCCCAGTCTGAATGGTCAGATTGGCTTCCAGCGGTTGCAGGTTTGCAAAACGGATAGGGTCTTCGGCGGTACGTTCACTATTGAGCGACTCTTGACAACGCTTCAGTTCCACGCTCTTTTTCAGTAAATCAATTTGTGACCAAGCGACCTTATGAATGGTTCCGATGGCCTGACCTTCAGATAGATCCAAGGTAATTCGATCGTTCTTTCGGTCGGTTGACTCGACGAGTCGGGAAGGTGTATAGGTTTTGAAATCGTTGGTTTCACATCGGTAACTTTTCTTGTCATCGCTGTTTTCCCAAGTTAAGATGTATTGGTTTTTAGCAGCATCAAAGCGGATTTCGGGATTCAAACAATTTCCTTTTGAAACGACAGGATACGATTGGCGTTTCCAATTGACAAGGTTGGCAGATGCGGCATGCGCCAATGCAGGTTCCGTTTCATTCAGGCTCCAGACCGCGTGCCAGAGGCCATCACCACCTTTTGTCAAATAAGGTGTCAGCATCCGTTTTTGTGAGCCCCAGGCACCGAAATCGGAACTGACGAAGCCAAATTCGGGGCCGATGGTCTTCCAGTCTTTTCCGTGCAGACTCCAGGCAAAATGCAGACCGTTGTGGCCGGCATTTTTAGTGGTGGAATAGGAAAATAGGTAAACGGAATCGGGTTCATTGGCAAAAAGCTGAAAGCAACTGCTTAACAATAGGAGCAAAGCGAATGAGAACTTATTCATGAACAATTAAAGTTTGATGGTGTTTCGTTTCATGTAGGTATGTTTTTCAATGTGGATCCAAAGATAGAACATTTGAATCTTTGGGAAGGCTAATAATTCGTCATGAAAGGCAGAAAAAATGCAAACAAGGTGATTTTTTTGAAAATCAAAAAAAATTCCACCTGTTGATGGGTAAAAACGCTTTTCATACGTATATTGATTAAAAGAAACAAAATAGAATGCATTTATTTAAAACAACAGTACTGTCTTGTATCATCTTTTTGTGTTGTGGCAGTTGTAAGAGCAGTATTCCCGGTTTTAATACGGACAAAGCCCTAGATTATTGTTCAATTCAGGTAAACCGTACATTGAAGGAACTGAAACCCATGGATTTCTCAATGATGCCTCGAAACATATCGGATACTTCCTCGGTCTGGCATTGCCGGAAGGTTGATAAAAGTGAATGGTGTTTAGGTTTCTGGCCAGGTATTCTTTGGTACGATTATGAATATACGAAAGATTCTGTCATTCTTGATATTGCAAAAAGATATACGGCTTCCCTTAAATTTCTTTCTGAAATTCCTGCTTTCGATCATGATCTGGGCTTTCTCCTGTTTTGTAGTTATGGAAATGGCTTTCGTCTGACGAAAGATGCTGCATACAAAAAGGTATTGCTTCGTGCTGCCGATACATTGGCCACATTATTCAATCCCAAAGTGGGGACACTTTTATCTTGGCCACGTGAAGTGAAACCAAGGAACTGGCCTCATAATACGATAATGGACAATATGATAAACCTGGAACTTTTGTTCTGGGCGGCTGCCAATGGTGGGGATCCTCGCCTCTACGACATTGCTGTTTCACATGCCAATAAAACGATGGAGAATCAATTCCGAAAGGATTTCACCTCCTATCACGTGGCAGTTTACGATACCGTAGATGGTCATTTCATTAAAGGGGTGACCCATCAGGGTTATTCAGATCAGTCCATGTGGGCGAGAGGTCAATCCTGGGCTATTTATGGTTTCACCGTGGTTTATCGAGAAACAAAAGATCCGAAGTTTTTGGATTTTGTTCAGAAAGTTACTGATGTGTACCTGAATCGCTTACCAAAAAATGGTATCCCCTACTGGGACTTCAATGATCCTAATATACCCAACGCACCGCGCGATGCTTCGGCTGCTGCAGTCACCGCATCGGCACTTATCGAATTGTCGGGTTATGTTAAGGATCCTAAAGTATCTTTACGTTATCGGTCGGCTGCCTTAAATATGTTACGTTCATTGAATTCAGCTGCTTATAAAGCTGGAAAGTCAAAACCTGCTTTTCTGTTGCATTCCACTGGGAACAAGCCCAAGGGTTCGGAAATTGATTACGCCATCATTTATGCGGATTATTATTTCATAGAAGCCTTGATACGGTTAAGAAATTTGGAAATGCTGAAATCTTCATCAAAATGAAAAAACGATTTAGAAGACCCACCATGAATTTCTCAAAGAACGTTAGGATGCTGGCCCTGTTATTTGCCTTGCTTTCGCTTACCATTCAGTCACAGGTAAATTTCAACCCCATCATTCCAGACATGATTGCCGACCCCAGCATCGTGAAATTCGGAGACACGTATTATTGCTACGCCACCACCGACGGATATGGACGCGGCTTAGCCACTTCAGGCCCACCTGTAGTCTGGAAATCAAAAGATTTCGTGAACTGGAGTTTCAAGGGAATATTCTTACCCTCCATGAAAAATAAGTTGTATTGGGCCCCCAGCAAAGTGGTCAAGGCTAATGGAAAATTTTATTTGTATCCAACACTCAACAACAATATTTACGCTGCCGTTTCCAAATCGCCCGAAGGCCCTTTCCATCTGGTCAATGGTGCGGATACGCTAGACGGACCGAACGCACCTAAACCCATGGTTTATATGAGAGGCCCGCGCAACAGCAAGGGTATTGATGCAGAAGTATTTACCGATGACAACGGACAATCCTACATGTTCTGGGCACAACGGGGAGTTTCAAAACTAAACAAGGATATGATGACCCTCGATACTATTGTCAATATTATCGACACCAAGCGCCGCGGTTATTCCGAAGGCCCCATCTTTCTCAAAAGGAAGGGTATTTACTATTACCTTTATACGATGGACGGGAATGAAAACTACAAGTATGCATACGTATGCAGCAAGGTGTCGCCTGTTGGCCCATTTGAATATCCTGAAAAGGACATTATTTCCTCCACATCGCGCAGTTCAGGTATTTTTGGACCTGGTCACGGCTGTGTGTTCAACGAACCAGGCACCGATAAGTATTACTTTGTTTATCTGGAATTCGGAATTGGAGGAACCAACCGTCAGGTTTGGGCCGATGAATTGCATTTTAATGAAGACGGCACTATTGAACCGGTCAAACTGACGACGACAGGAGTAGGGGCGCTTAGCAAAAATAAAGCCAAACCGAATCTTGCGCTTGGAAAATCGGCGACGGCTTCTTCCGTGGCTCCTGATTATAAAGTTCGGCCAATCAAGGACCCTTTGATGTACCGAGTGGAAACCTACAACCCGTCCAATGCCATCGATGCCTCCAACGGTACCCGCTGGCTAGCTGCGTCAGGCGATTCCACAGCGACATTTACACTGGATCTGGGAACTGTTACCAAAATCAAACAGACCGACCTTTACTTCAATATGCCCACTGCCGGGCATGCCTACCGTCTGGAATATTCCACGGATGGTTCAAGTTGGTTCCGTTGCGGCGGTCACACCGACGTGCGCATTCAGTCGCCCCATATCGACAAACCCGGAGTCAAAGCCAGGTTCCTAAAAGTCTCCATTCAGAAAGGCAGACCGGGTATCTGGGAAATGAAAGTCCACTAGCGTTACTATGAAACGCCTTGTCGGAATCGACGCTTTAAAAGAATAGAATCAACCCAGAAATTTGCTGATTTTTTGCTTCAGAACCTGAATTCGAAGGGGTTTTGTCATGTAATCGTCAAAGACGGAACGGTACTGCTCAATTTCATAATCGTTGGCATAAGCCGTTTGTGCCAGAATCGGCAAATCCGGGCGGAATTCCTTGATGGCGATGGCAGCTTGGTATCCATCCATGACAGGCATTCGGATATCCATCAGGATCAGTCGAATGGAATTGTTTTCACGAGCCATAGCTACTGCTTCCTGTCCATTTGTGGCACGAATCAGCTTCCAGTTCATGGGTTGGAGCAACGTCTCCAGAAACAGGAAATTGATGTCTTCGTCCTCAGCAACCAAAATGGTGAACCCTTTGTTCCATCCGATGGGTTCAATAGGTTCCGCTTCCATTGGACTGGCAGCCTTGTAAGGTAGCGTGAAATGAAAAACAGAACCTTTTCCGGGTTCGGTTTCCACACCGATCTGACCGCCCAACAGTTCGACAAACGCTTTGGAAATGGCCAGGCCCAGACCGGTTCCCCCGTATTTTTTGTTGATGTCTTCGTTTGCTTGTCTGAACCGTTCAAAGATGGTTTCCCTGCTTTCTGGGTTGAAGCCGATGCCCGTGTCCTTTACAAAAAAGAACAGGTTTTCCTTTTCACGATGACAATGCAGTTCGATGGATCCTTCTTTCGTGAATTTCAGTGCATTGGTGAGCAAATTGGACAAAATTTGAGTCAACTTGGTTCTGTCCGTTAATATAAATGCCTGCTCTTCAGGTATGCTGGTAGTATTTAGAAAGTCAAGTGATAAACTGGTCGCCGTTGGACTAAAAACATGAGTGAGTTCCTCCAACAGCTGATTCAAGTTCACTTCCTGAATATTGACTTTCATCTGTTTGGTTTCCACGGATGAAATGGTCAGCACATCGGTGATGATGGTGAGCAGTTGATCGCAGTTGCTTCGGACGATGGAACTGTAGTTTTCCTTTTGCTCAAGGCTCAGGTCCGGTTCCATCATCAGACTGGTGAAGCCACAGATGGCATTCATCGGAGTGCGAATCTCATGTGAAATATTTTGGAGGAAAGCGTTTTTCAAGCGGTTGCTTTCTTCCGCTTTCTCTTTGGCATCAATCAGCTCCTTTTCGGCCTCTTTTTTAGCAGTGATGTCCTGAGATACACCCAGCAAAAACTTGGGCTTCCCGTTGTGATCCAATATTGATAACTTCTTGGTGATGAAAATCCGAAGGCCGTTTTGAGTCGGAAGCGTTTCCTCCCTTTGAATGATAATGTTGGAATCCATGGCCATCTGGCCCTCTTTGATCAATATTTTGGCTATTTCAATCGGAAACAGATCGGATTCGTTTTTGCCGATCATGAATGCTCGTTTCCAACCCATGTTTTCTTCTACTGCCTTATTCACTAGTAGAAAATTCGATGTTTGCGCATCCTTTACGAAAATCATGTCAGGTATGTTTTCCAAAATGCCTGTGACAAAATTCTCATTTTCCTGCGCCAAGTCTTTAGCCAACTTCAGTTCATGGTTTTGCGCCAGAAATTTTTCATACAGTATCTTGTAGTCCTGAATTTTATTTTCCAATAAATCCCTAGCTGCTCGGATTTTTTTCATATAATCTCGAACCAAAATAAAAAGCAGCAATGCGGTGATAACAATAAACGAAAAGCCTTTGTAGGTTTGAATTTCAGTGAGCGTTTTCAGATCTTTGATCAGAAAATTCAGCAATTCATCCGATAAAAGTATCCATGTTAAACCGAAAACCAGGTAAAGAAGGGTAATCCTATACGAGAATTTTTCCAGAAATACTTTTTTCTTTTTCATCCGTGGTAGCGTTGACAGAATAATTCTTTAAATCGGAAGTTGATGGTTGCGAAATTACAACAATGTGTTCATTATCTCAAATAAAAGTTGTTTTTTTAAATTCAGTAGTATCTGGTTAGTTAATTCTTGAAGCTAAAATATAGGGAAACAATTCTTGGGAAATAAGTCAGGTTTTCACTGATCGATATTGTCTGTTTCAGCCCTTGATTCGCACAACTACTGTTTTAAAGGAATTGTGAAATAAAATATGGTGCCTTTTTCCACCTCGCTTTCGGCCCAAATTTCCCCACCATGTTTTTCTACAAATTCTTTACATAGCAATAACCCAAGTCCTGAACTGGGTTCTCCATCAGTACCAATACGGTTTGTTTGAACATCAATTCTGAATAACTTGTTCATCATTTCGGAGGTCATCCCAATACCTGTGTCTTTTATTGATAGTTCAACACCTTTATTATCGGAGGATTTAGCCGAAACACGTATTGTTCCTCCACGAGGGGTAAATTTCAAAGCATTTGAAACAAGGTTCCGGACTACTGTTTGAAGCATGTTTCTGTCGGCAAAAACTTCTAAGCCTTCTGGTATAGTGATCCTAATTTCAATTCCCTTGTTCTTGGCTGTATCCAATGCCACGACAACGCATTCATCTATCACAGGATGTAATTGTAATAATTCCGGGTTAAAAGAGATCGATCCTTGTTGCATTCTTGACCACTGCAACAGGTTTTCGAGCAGATTGAATAGATTAGTGGCAGAGTTCCTCAAACTTAACGAAAACTCCTGGATTTGGTCAAGAGTATAACGTTGAAGATCTTCTGCCATTAATTCTGTAAGACCCAAAAAAACGTTGAATGGACCTCGTAGGTCGTGTGCAATAATGGAGAAGAACTTATCTTTAGTAGCATTGAGCTCCAATAATTGTTCGTTTTTTAACTTTATTTCGGTCTCGGCCTGTTTGCGCTCGGTAATATCGGTCAACATGTTTAATGTGGCTGGGGAACCTTCCCATTCAATTGCTATCCCATTCATCTCGATGCTTCTTGTGCTCCCATTCTTCTTCACAATCCTGAATTGATATCTGGGTACAAACTGCTCCCCTTTTAGTCGTTCCATGTGATTGTTTATCACTATTTCCCAATCATCGGGATATACATATTCAATAAAAGGAAGTGTCAATAGTTCCTCTTGGGTATAACCTGTAATCACTTGCATCATTGGATTAACAAATTTGAGAAAACCATTTTGAGCCACCAGAATTCCTTCATTGACGGTTTCAATCAATAGACGGTATCGACGTTCGCTATCGCGCAGGGCTTCTTCCATCCGTTTGCGTTTCGTGATATCCATCGATCTGCCGAAAGTGCCGATAATAGCTCCATTCTGATTCCTCAAAGGAAGTTTGGTAGTAGAAACCCATGTATCAGGTTGATCATTCCAGGTTTCTTTTTCTTCACTTGTTACTATTTTCCCCGATAAAACTATTTCCTGTTCATCGTTGTAAGCTCTCCGAGCATGTTCTTCGCTAAAAAAATCAAAGTCGGTTTTTCCGATTGCATCCTCTGCCGAACTAAGTTTAAACAATTTTGCGTGTGCCTCATTTATTTTAATAAATCGACTCTCTTTATCTTTGAAATAAATATAATCCGGCAGGTTACCCATCAGTGCATTCATCAGAGACTGCTCCTGAGCAAGTGCTTCTTCTGCCTGTTTGCGTTCGGTAATATCCCTTCCTACGCCATGAAAACCAACAATTTCACCTTTTTCATTCATGATACGAGCACCATTTGATGAGTGCCAACGCCACGACCCATCAATGTGTTGCATTCTATACACAACATCCTTTTGTGTTTGACCCGTTTCTAATAGCTCCTGCATTAACAACATATAGGCCAACAAATCATCTGGATGGACAAATTGTTGGAATGATTTTCCTAATACATCGCAAACAGGCTGTCCTAAAAGGGTTGTCCACGCAGGAGAGACAAAAGTAAATATCCCATCCAGATTGATGGTATAAATGATATCTTGGCTGTTCTGAACCAAAAAGTGATATTTTTCTTCGCTTTCCAGTAATGTTTCTTCAACTCGTTTTCGCTCTGAAATGTCAGTAGCAATAAAAACGATCCCTCTTACATCACCTCGTTTATCTTTCAAAGATGAAGCTGAAAAAAGAACAGGTATTTCGCTTGCATCTTTCGCAAGCAAATTAGATTCATGACTTATAACGATCTCTCCTGCGCTAATTTTTCCTAAAATAGATTTTATCAGGCTATTTTCGTTGAAAAGTATTGCTACTGATTGTCCCGTTAATTCTTTGTGTTCATATTTCAAGGAATCTATTACTGCATTATTTACATTTAAAATTTTTCCTTCATCATCGGTAAGAATTAACAACTCTTCCATGTTTGATATAATATTCTCGGCGGCAATAGCAAATGAAATAGTTAAAAATTCATATTTTACAATGGCATAAACAATCCCCCCTGCAAAAACGAATAAGACAATTTTACCTATTTGAGGAATTACATGAATATCAAGTAACGGCATGATTATGTCAGTAATTGTTGCCCCAATTAAACTGATAAAAGCGGTAGCAACAATAATTTGGGACTGTTTCTTTTCTGTTATTTGTTTTGTTTGTGTTCCGTGCCGGTATATAATATAAATACCTGCCAGCATAAATGAACTATAATAGACATAAAAAAGATAGGCCCAAAAAGTTTCTTTCCAACTAAGATACCAGCCAAAGTCTTCCATAGTTGGGGTATTCATAAGACCCGTAGTCCATTGTTGGTATAAAAGAATTATTGGAAAAATGAAAATGAAAATTAGGACCCATTTCTTCTTCAACAGCTTCTCCCTTTTGGAAAAAACCAAGGCAAAACAGACAAAAAAACTTGCAAAACTAATCCATCCGATGGAACTAATATTCCTAAAAAGAATTACTGTTTCTTTCGTGACATCTTTACTTAGTGAGTCCGGGTCAGCAATAGTCCATATTGCAAAGGAAGATAGTAATAAGGCACAGGTTATATTTAGCAATGATTTTGGGTTTTTACATAAAATATAACCCGCCATAATTGCATACACCAGGAATCCGATAAACCGAAAATATTCAAGTAAAATCATTGTAAATGTATGGGATTTAAACATACAACTATTCTGTTGAATTTCAAAAAATAATTTCCAAAAAAAAGAGGATGCATTTGCATACATCCTCTCCTAAAATTCAACTTGGTACTTATTTTTTCTTCAACCAAAGCTTGGTCATGTCTTCCAACGTTTTACCTTTTGTTTCAGGCACCATTTTCCAAACAAAGATGGCTGAAAACACACTCATGACGCCGTAAAGCGTATAGGTAAACGGTACGCTGAAAGCCTCCAGTGCAGGGAAGGTGGCTGAAACGATGAAATTGGTGATCCATTGTGCTGCAACGGCAATGGCTACCGCTTTTCCACGGATGGTGTTGGGGAAGATTTCAGAAATCAATACCCAGCAGATCGGACCCCAAGACATCATAAAGGAAGCAGTGTAGATGACGATAAATATAAGCGTGCTTACTCCAATCACTTCAAAATAGGCCAATGCGCCGATGGCAAACATACCGATGGACATCCCTGCTGAACCAATCATCAGCAAAGGTTTGCGACCAAATTTGTCCACCGTGAAGATGGCAACCAGCGTAAAGATGATGTTCACAAAACCCATGATGACTGTCTGCCACATGGCCGCATCGGAGCCAAAGCCCAAACCTTTGAAAATAGTCGGTGCGTAATATAGAACCACATTGATGCCCACCACCTGTTGAAAAACGGAGAGCAAAATGCCGATAATAAGTACCAGCTTCCCGTAAGTAAGCAGTTTTTCCGTTTTTTCATGAACGGAAGCTTTGATGTCGGATAATATCTCAGCGGCTTTTTTGGAACCATTGATCTTGGTCAGAATATGCAGTGCCTTTTCTTCCTGGCCGACTAGTGCCAGGTAACGAGGCGTTTCGGGAACGATGAAAAGCAACATGGCGAATAAAACAGCGGGAACGGCATTGGATGCAAACATCCAGCGCCAGCCAATGGTGTTGATCCATTCCGATGATTCTCCTTTAATGATGAAATAGTTTACGAAATAAACAACCAACATACCGAAAATGATGGCGAACTGGTTCCAGGAAACTAGCTTGCCGCGGATTTCTGCCGGAGCGATTTCAGCAATGTACATCGGACAAATGGCAGAAGCCAAACCAACACCGATACCGCCCAAAATGCGATAAATATTGAAGGCGATCAGGACAGACAAGGAGCTTTCGCCTTTCTCGAAGAAGAAAACTTCCGGATAAGCAGCACCCAGGGAAGCCACCATAAACAAAAAGGCTGAAAGCAACAAGGAATTCTTTCGACCCAGTGCGGATGCAAACAATCCGGACAAAGCACTCCCGATGATGCAACCAATCAAGGCGCTGGAAACTGTAGCACCATGATAAAAGTTGGCCATATCTCCGAATGTTTCAGGATTCAGATGGAAATACGATTTGAGAGAATCGACTGCACCGGAGATCACTGCGGTGTCGTAACCGAACAAAAGACCTCCAAGGGTGGCGATCAGCGTAATCATAAATACGTAGCTTTTGCTACCGTTCTGTGTTTGCATGGTATCAGTTTAAAAAGTTATTTACAAATGAACGTCAATAAAACTTGATACGCAAGATTTATAGGGGCATTCTAGGTTGATTAAATAGGGTAAATGACAATATACAGCATGTCCGAATCCCCTGTTTATTGGGACAAATTGGCCAAGAATATCGTAAATCATACAATAAGCCTGTTTGTTAAAAAAGTTTAATTGGAGTCCGATTTTATTCCACCGTCATTTCCCCACAATACGAAACGCCGATTTCGCGGCGTATCACATCCGGATCGTCGTGGTGCCCCAATAGGAACATCAGTTTGGTGACAGCCGATTCGGTCGTGATGTCGTAACCGCTCACCACCCCGGCGTCATGCAGATGGACACTGGTTTTGTAACGGCCCATCTCCACGCTGCCCGTATTGCACTGCGTCACATTGACGATGACGATGCCTTTGTCGGCGGCTTCTTTCAAGGAACGAATAAGCCAATCGTGTGAAGGCGCATTCCCGGCACCGAAGCTTTCCAGAACGATGGCGCGAAGACCTTCCGTGCGAAATACAGCATTCACGTAGGACTCGGAAATGCCAGGGAAGAGTTTCAGGATGGCTATGTCCGTCTTCATGGCTTTGTGGAGGTGAAGCCCTACATCACCACGCTCGTAATGGATGACCGCGCGGTTGTACCGTATGTGCACCCCAGCTGTAGCTAATGGCGCGTAATTATAGGAGCCGAATGCATTGAACAATTCGGCATTCTTTTTGGTGGTACGGTTGCCCCGCCAAAGTGTATTTTCAAAGAAGATGCAGACTTCTGGCACCAGTGGGAAACCGAATTCAGCAGCGGCTGCGATTTCGATGGCCGTGATGAGATTTTCCTTACCGTCCGTCCGGACCATGCCGATGGGTAATTGGGAGCCAGTGAAAATGACAGGTTTCTGGAGGTGTTGCAACATGAAACTCAGTGCGGAGGCTGAATACGCCATCGTGTCCGTACCGTGAAGCACTACGAATCCATCGTATCGGTCGTAAGCCTCGTAAATGGTTTCTGCCATACGTATCCATTCAGCAGGTCCCACTTCCGATGAATCGAGCAAAGGGTCAAACTGTTGGAAATCGATCCGAAAATCAAATTTGTTCAGCTCCGGAATTTGTTTGTACAGCTGTTCGAATCGGAAGGGCGTCAGCGAGCCCGTGCCCGGGTCGACCGACATGGTGATGGTCCCTCCGGTGCAGATCAACAAAACCTTTCGGAATCCGGCGTCGTTCATTCCATCTTATTTAGCGACTTTCTCCAGTTTCTTCATGATGGAAAACATGAAGACGGCAGAAAGCAGACAGCATACTACAAAAATCATCCACAATGACCAGAGCGGAACTTTTAACCAATAATAGGAGCCAATCTGTATCAGGAAATTACCAGCAGCTGTGGCAGCAAACCAACCACCCTGCATCATGCCTTTCAATTTTGGAGGAGCCACTTTGGAAACAAAGGAGATGCCCATGGGGCTGATGAACAATTCAGCAATAGTCAGCATGAAGTAGGTTGAAATCAACCAGTAGGGGGTGACACGCGTGTAATCGACGACGTCTCCGCGATCCATTGGGCTGAGCAAACCGAAGGAACCCATGACCATCAGCAGGTATGCTGCAGCAGCGATCAACATTCCGTAGGCGATTTTCTTCGGAGCGGAAGGCTCCTTGCCTTTTTTGCCCAGAGCGTTGAAAATGCCTACTGCAACCGGTGTCAGAATGACTATGAAGAACGGGTTGAAATGTTGGAACAACTGCGGTGTGAAGGGATTGCTAACTGCAAAACCCGAAATACGGATGTATGCCCAAGCTCCGGCAACCACAGCGATAACACCATATAGTAAGCGTTTTTGCAATGTATTGCGGTCTGTCAGCGCATATTTCTTGACGGCGAACCCTAAACAAATGACCGAAATGGCAACAGGAATCAAGGTGAACAGGTCAAACCAGATGTTGGTGAAACGTCCTACCGAAGTATCCGTATAATCCCTTGCGAAATAAGTCAACGTGAGTCCGTTTTGATGGAAAGCCATCCAAAAGAAAATGACAGCGATAAATACCAGACAAAGGGCAACGATCCGTTCGCGGTTTTCAGCTGGTGTGATTTCTTCGGTTGCCAAATCGGTTTGTTTCATTGCGTTTTTTACCTTTTCGCTCTGGATCATATACGTTTTGCGGCCCAACAAGAAGATCGCGAGCGATGCCACCAGACTGATGCAAGCAACGCCGAATCCAAGCTGATAGGCACCACCCAAGGCTTGTATGTAATGGCTTCCGAATTGCTGTAGGCTGTCCATGGTCACCGAAGCATCCTGCATTTGTGCAATGCTCAGGAATTCGGTTTTAACGTTGGCACTTAAGCCTCCTGCTTCCATCTTGTGGAACAGTTCCGGAATGCGTGAATCGTAGGTCAGATTGACTTTGTTCATGACGAAATTCACCACACCCTGTGCAGCGGTCGGAGCAAACATGGCGCCCACGTTGATGAACATATAATAGAGGCTGAATCCGCTGTCCCGTTTGGCAGAATAGACTGGATTGTCGTACATCCGGCCCACGAGTGCCTGAAGGTTGCCTTTGAAAAGTCCGGTACCCAGTGCAATGACAGCCAGTGCGGCAAAGATGGCGATGATTTCCTTCCCACCGATGATGTTGGGGAAAGCAAGGAGTACATATCCGATAAACATGATGACCATTCCTAAGGTCACGGATTTTCGGTATCCGAGCCAACGGTCAGCAATGATACCACCGAACAAGGGCAGGAAATAGACGAACATCAGGAAGGTAGCGTAGATTTCACCAGCAGCAGCCTCTGAATAACCATATTTGGCTTGCAAAAACAAAACAAAAATGGCAATCATGGTGTAATAACCAAAACGTTCGCCTAGATTGGCCAGCGCGGTAACGAAAAGGCCTTTGGGTTGTCCTTTGAACATGGGGTATTTATTTATATTTCGGACAAACTTACTAAAAAACCCCGAATAAATGGGTTGGTTTAGGAACAGAAAAAAATAACCCAGAACGATGGAGAATTCCTTTCAGAATTATCCAGAGCGTCTGGGCTATTGTTTCCACTCCAATGGTTTTGAAAAAAAACGTTGCGTTTCCAGCAAGTATGCAAAAAAAGCACTTAGGTCTTTTATCGCTGCAAAATTACGATTGAAAACGATTGGAAGGTGGTCAAAACAACAAATAATCGATGCAAATTGACCACTCAAGAGATATTTAACTAAATGATAACTTCCCGAACCGTTTATTTATCCTTTCGCCAAGCTTGAGGACTTTTTCCTGTCAATCTGGTGAATTGACGGCCAAAATTGCTTTTATCAGGGAGCCCTACCATGGCGCCGATCTGACTCACGGGCATTTCCGGATGGATTTGAAGCAAGCTCTTGGCCTCTTCAATACGTAGGGTATTGATCCACTCCTTGAACGTCATTTTTCGGTGCAGGTTCATGTGGGTGGAAAGGTACGTCCGGTTTGACCGGAGCTGCGTGGCTACCTGCTCGATGGTGATGCCAGGTTCGACAAAATACTTCTGCATTTCCCAGTCTTCGATGGCTTTTTCGAGCTGATCAAACGATTTGTTATTGTACTTATCCTTGCTGTGGGTGTCATCAGCGATGGTAAAGGCAGGCTCCATATCCAGAAACAAGGTGACATAGTTTAGATAATGTATGCTGAAATACAAGTAGAAGAAGGTATAGAAAACGGCAAAGAAAAGGTAGAACCGCATATCCATATAAAGCGATAGGAACGATAGGATACTTCCAAAAAGAAGCCAAGCATACACTCTGCCAGTCCATTTCAGACGAGTGGCGGTTTCCTCAGAAAAGAAATTGTCCAGCTTTGAAACCGTACGTTTTTTGATTTTGAAAAAATAGAGCGTATATCGGATTATTTGGGTGACATAATAGGCACCGAAGACTCCAAAAAAGTAATGGAGCAACGTCCATTCATGAAGGAAGAATAGGAGAAAGCCCACCAATGAAAAGGACAGCGTTATCAGAATTTCCTGAATTGCTCTTTTAATGGTATATGCCCTGTTATCCAGCATGATAATAAGCGTTCCTGAAAATATGAAAAGCTGAATGGATGAAATGGACAGGGTATTTAGGCTAAGAAGGTCACGTTCTATGTCGGGTGCAAAATCGTTGAATAGTAAAAATATGCTCAGGCTGGTGACCATAAAAAAAGAAAAAATCAAGCCGATACGGGTGTTTCGATAAGGCATCAGTGCTTGTTTTTTTGGAGCACGGATAAAAATCAGCAGTACACAGAGGGTGCCGGAGATGCAGAGGGAACAAAAGGACAAACCATTAAACAAGGTCTCGATTGACATTTGGATTGTAGGATTGGTTTTGCGCTCAAAGGTAAATAAATCCTTTTAATGATATGCCAATAATGCAAAAACTCCCGAAAAGGTCTGATAAAAACCCTTTCTGAAATTTTTTCAATAAAAACCTGGTGAAAGATGTTTCAATAGAGGACCAAGGTCAAGGCACTTGTTGTGAGACACCACGGAGCGTACTTAAGGTACGTGAGTAGTGGCGAACAATAAGTAACGCAGAGATTGATCCTCTATTGAGACATCTTATTACATGCCGATGATGAATCCTATTGAGGCATGCTGCACATCAGGCCCTTTCCCCGTTTCGAAAATGCCAACAGGAGAATATTTGGCATAGATACTAATCTTGCCCATCCCTGCCTGTGCCACATAGTCCATGGACAGAGGCAATACATTCATGCCATGTTCAGTGGTGTGAATGGTGGAACCCGCTGCATTGACGTATTTCGTCTTATTGCTGGTTGTCAAACGAACGTCACCGATCACACCAGCTGCAATATAAGGCTTACGCTTGCTGGATTTGAAGAGTTGCAATTCGAGCATGAGTGGAACGGTCAGGTACCAGTTGCTGAGCCGGCTGTACTTGTATTTGTTGGTGCTGGCATCGGCAACAACCGAAACGAAGTCGTTTTCTTCCTTGAAATAGGTCTTGTTGTCCAAATAATAATTGCGCCAGCTGAAACCTATCCCGGAAGAAAGGCCCAAGTAGTGGAAAAATATCGGCGTAATGTGCTCAATCATATTGTAATTGAACTCATAACTTCTGTTCAGGTCTAGCTGAACACCATTGACATTGTTGATGGCAGTACCGTCAGTCATGGTTATGAACCCCCAACCGAAACCGGCCCAATGCGATTGCATTTCATAACGGTGTTTTTCGCGAATTTTCTTGTTGGTCACGAACGGAATCTGGATACCCAGTTCTTCCACCACCGACCAACGTTCATAGTTTTGGTTGTCGCTGTAAAGTCCTTCAAAAACAGTCTTGTAGGCTGTGGTGTCGTTTTCGCCAGCCTTGCTGACTTTGACATTCACCTGATCCACGCTGTCCCGAATTTGGATAATCTTGTTGTTGAACAGGATGGTCGTGTCTTTTCCGGTGAAATCGGAGGCCAGCATGCTGCTGAACTGTAAAAGAGCCAAAACGGGAAGTAAAATAATTTTTTTCATAGTTCAGAATATTATTGTTTTTTCTTAAGCAATAGTTTGAGAATGGCTTCTGTATCGTCGTTCGACTCGATGTAGATCAACGTGATCCGCAAACCACCGGAACGGGATTCGTTGTACAGAATCAGCCTGTTATCCTGACCCAGACGGGGCAGCTGCAGGTAAATGGAGGTTGGTATGCCGTTGGCCACGACTTCCTTGATTTTCTTGGCTCCAACCTGGTCGCGTTCCAAACATCTCCGAGCAAAAGTGGCAGCTTCCGGATCATCCTTGATGGTGATGCTGCGGAAGCGGGTCAGGCGGTAATTCTCAAGGATTTCTCCTGAAAGATCTACCATCACGACGCCTTTCTTCTTTCCATACATATCGAAGACTTTGCTGATGAACAAGTCGTTTTGGGCCTGTACGCCGGAAGCTGCGAACCATCCGAGCAGGAGAAACAGGAGCGGCAAAAAGGTTCTTTTTCGTATCATAGTCGTTGTATTTATTTTAATTCTTGAAACTGTTGGAGTTGACTTTCCACCAGGTTATTATCATTCATTTTATTGACGGTGCCTGCCACTTCGTCCGACCCAAGGTCGATTTGCTCGATAGAAGCGATGGCAAGTGCGGTGACTTCCCGGCTGTCAGTACAACGATGCCCGTCGATGTAGGCAACGTCGCTGTTTTGTGCCTCAACTCGGTTGTCTAGGAGGAACACACCAAATAGCAGTACGGCAGCTGCGAAGGACCATTTTAGTACTGGATTCAGCCGGAACCAAAGATTGCGGTGCGGAATTTTTCCCTTTTCGGTCAAATCGTCTTTCTGCAAAGGCCTTTCGATCTCGAAAAGCAACTCCTGAGAAGGTGACAGACGTAACTTCTCTTCGGCATAGTAACCGAACAGGGCATGTTCTGCCTCAAATCGGATGGGCAAGTCTTCCTGCTGAAGGAAGTTCAGTAATAGCTCCTGCTCAGCGCTGGTGGTTTCCCCGTCGTAATATTTTTCGAATAGGCGGTCCGCTTCTTCTATGGTCAGGTAGTTTTTCATTTTCTGGGTCATTTTCTGGGTCCTGTTAGTCTGATAAATTCTTCCCGTACTTTTTTGCGGGCTCTCGAAAGATTCACGCGTATGGCTTCGTTGGTGGTTCCGATGATTTGTGCGATTTCCTCCAGTTCGTATTCTTCAATGTCTTTCATTTTCAGAACTGTTTGCTGAAGGGTAGGGAGGCGGTCAATGATCATCCGGATCAGTTCGTCGTTGCTTTTGCGTTCCAGGCATAGGTACGGATCGTCCGGCCCTGCCCGGCGGTAAAGCTCATCCTCGATGGGTCCCTCTCTGCCACGTTTCCGAATCGTATCGATGCAGCGATTTTTGGTCATCGTCGTTGCAAACGCCTCCAAGCTGTCGTATCGATCCAGGTTCTCGCGCATTTGCCAGAGCTTCAGGAACACCTCTTGTACGGCATCCTCAGCATCGGCCTCGTCCTCCAGCATTCGCTTTGCTGCGCGGAAAAGTTTGTCGCGGGTCGGCAGGACCTCTGCCTTGAATCTCTCAGCATTCATTTCTCTAAAGACGAACCTTTAAACAATTTGTAACATCCATTTTTAAAAAAAATAGGCTCCCAATTGGAAGCCTATAGAAAGCAAGCTAAATAATTCAAATAAGGGCGAAGAACAAGGCACTTTTTGCGAAGTCGTACCGGAGCGTACTTTGGGTACGTGAGGATCGACAAGTGAAAAGTAACGCAGTTATTCGCCCTTATTTGGATTATTTATTAAGGTCGAGCTTGATGCCGACATAGGGAGCCCAATACGAAATTGGTGAGAACTTGCCCCCAACATTCGCCCACGTCCAGTTGTAATCAACCCCGACGCAGAACATCTTCATCAACCTATAGCCCGCACGTACCGAAACCAAGGAGCGTTCATCCAGTGAGATCACATCGTTGAACGAGGTCAGGCCACCTTTGACATATTCGCCTTCCAGAACAATGGCTTTCGATATCTTGGAACCGTCCAAAGTGAGTCGAAGCAACGCGGGATTGCTTGCGCCAAGATCATCAGGCAAGAGTAAACCGCCGGTGACCATGATTTTGCTCAACACCATCAGACCAAGTTCTCCATAGTAACCTGTCATCTTTTTTGCAGTCACTGCTTGCATGATACGGGCATCTTTGTTCATTTCGTAGGACACATCAAAGAAATGAGGGATGAAGTTGTTGGTGTACCAAAGACGTTCTGCACGGGCATCCAATCGAAGGATATTGCCTAGGAATTTGAATTTCAAATCCAGACCGGCACTGACGCCATAGCCGGCTTTATAATTGTTCACATCATCCCTAAATTCAGAAGTTGCACCGGAGCTAGAAGACATTCTTTGCAAAGAGTCAAGAAAAAATCGGCTCGTACTTTTTTCAAGTCTGGCTGCCGATGTAAAGGCCTGAATTCGGATCATCGGCATATTCAGCAAGGTGACACCCATATCGACGGCTTCAGCGTTGACGCCGGCGGAACCGATGAACATATTGTGGTTGGAACTGGCATCTCCAGCCAACATACTACCCGTTCTATCCCGGTCGGTCACATATTGCACACCGATGTCGAAGGTCTTGATGATGGGTATGCCGGTCAATCCTAAAGGCCTTATATACGGACGGATACCTATCAAATTGAGTGATTTGACATTAACGTCACTGTACAAAACTTCGATCCCCCACATCTTGCCAAAGCAAAAATCCAGGTCAACCCCGATTTTACGCTTGTCTATAGAGATGGAGTTCGAATAGTTGTTGATGAGCATTCCATAGCCAAGGAAAGAACCGGTCAGATCACCCACCTTGATGTAATAATCATCCTGTTTCTTGACACCCCAACTTAAAAAGCGGATCATACGCAACAAACCGACACCGTCCTTGAATTCCTCGGTTCTGAATTTCTTATTGGTAATACTGTACTGTACAGGTATATCCAGACCGACTCCCAGTTTTCCGATTTGTAAATCTGGTTGAAGGCGAAATCCGATGACACTTTCTCCTCCGATGTTGGTATAACCGAAATAAGCCCCCAATGAATTGGATTTTTCCATCATCCCTCCCATGTCAAATTCACCGCCTTCGATACTGGCTGTACTTTCCAACGCCGCGGTACTTTCCGTTGCATCGGTGGTCTCGGTTTCTACGGTAGCTTCAGAACCTGTTGTTTCAGTAACAGCTGTTTCTTCAGCGAACAACGACATATTGATCCCACTAAGGAAAATCAGTGACAGAAAGACATTTAGTGATTTTTTCATATAGTAAGGTATAAGGTAGTTAAAACAAAAACTCAGCCGGACAAATTTATTGTTTTTTTGCAGTTTTCATTCGTATTTTTTCACTTTTTTTCATGAAAAACAGATCGAGCTGAAAACTACGTCAGTATTTGTGATCGTCACCGTTCATTTCGGCAGCATCTATTTGTTTTCCGTTGATGGCTTTCCATGCTTTATAAATATACCAGAGCACGAACGGAATCAACAACGAAACAATGCTCATCACTTTCAGGGTAAAGAAACTGGAAGAGCTGTTGCTGATGGTCAGGGAGCTTTGAAGGTCTGCCGTTGAAGGATAATAGGCGGTATTGTTCCATCCTGCGATCAGCAAAAGTGCCAGGACCGTGGCTACCGTACCGACGCCGGTGAACCATATTCCCTGAATGAATTTGGGTTTGATCAGGGTCCACATAATGCCGGAAAGAACAGCTACGACGCCAAATACGAAGACCAATGCAATGATTGGCATTTCCACTAAGTTGTGCAAATATTTGGCACTGACAAGGGAAACAACTTGTGTTTCAGGATCAACAGCATAGCCTTTAGCCACCAACGTCCAGATAAGGAATGTCAGGAAAGTGACGAGGAACAAAGCAGTATCAACCAACAGGAATTTCCGTGAACGGGCCTGTATGTTATCATCGTTGATGGTCTGGATAAAATAAAGTTCTCCAAGTACTCTGGCCAGAAACAAAACGGCCAGTCCCAGCAGGATATTCCGTACGTTCAGTAGTGCTTCCAGTCCATGCAGCGGGTTGCTCCAGGTGGAAATCACCGGCATGGCCGTATTGGTCAGGTTGGCTTTGTTAACCACAAATTCGGAACCTGTGAACATGGTAGCTACGACCACACCCAGTAGTAAGATGCTCACCCCATTGATGAACAGGAAGATATCGAAGGTTTTTTTGCCCAACAGATTGCCCTTTTTGCTGCGGAATTCGTAGGAAACAGCCTGTATGATGAAGCAGAACAACAATGCCATCCATGCCCAGTAAGCCCCGCCGAAGCTGGTGGAATAGAAGAGTGGAAAGGATGCGAAAAAGGCACCGCCAAAGGTTACCAGCGTGGTGAAGGTGAATTCCCATTTCCGGCCAAGGGTATTGATCAGCATGGTCCGTTCCAGATCGGACTTGCCGATTTGATAAATCAGACTTTGTCCGCCTTGCACGAACGTCAGGAAAACCAGCAGGGCTCCCAGCAAGGATATCAGGAACCACCAGTAATGTTGATAAAAGGAGTAGTCCATAGTCTAGTTTATTTTAATTCAGACCCTCCGGACCTTTCCTGATTTGTTTGATCATAATGCTTACTTCGGAAACCAGCAACACGGTAAACAGCACTGCAAACAGAACGAAGGTAGTCATCACTGAACCGGCGCTGATCTGTGAAACCGCCATGTTCACGGGCATGATGTCCTGAATAACCCAGGGTTGCCGACCGACTTCAGCCACAATCCAGCCACATTCGGAACTGATGTATGCCAAAGGCAGACCGAGCATCGAAAGCCAGAGCATCCATTTCTGAGCAGGCAGGGTGTTTTTCTTGTTCATATACATGGCAATGATAAAGAACAGAATGAAGTACATGCCGATCATCACCATGAGGTGGAAGGTGTAGAACGTCAGTGGTACATTGGGTACCAGTTCTTTCTTTTCTTTGATATAACCATAACCGAACCACGGGAAATTTTCTTCCAGTTTGGCTTGGTTCACTTTAGCCAATGAATCGTTGCCTGCCGTGCGGGCGAGTTTGTATTCCTTCAAAGCTTGGACTGCAAGTGTTCCCCGTTCCATTTTCTCTTCGGCTGAAAGGGCTAAACCTGGATCACCTTGCTTGGTTACAAGTGGATAACCTCCGTCGATCAGGTCGTTGACACCGGGAACAAACGAATCCAGTTTGCGGTTGGCCATCAGTGACAATAATCCGGGAACCTTGATGTTGAATACGAAAGGATCTACGCCATCATCATACGTTTTCTTGGATGGATTTAGAACACCGACAATAATTAGACCAGCTTTTTGTTGACCTTGATACATCCCTTCCATGGCAGCCAGTTTCATGGGTTGCTTCTGAGCCACCTGCCAAGCAGATCCGTCACCGGTGAAAGCGGTAAGCAAGGTGCCCAATAAACCGAATGCAGCCGCTATCCGAATGCTCCTTTTTGCCAAACTCAATTCCCTCTTCTTCAAGAGGAACCAGGCACTAATCGCAATGACAAAGGCGGAGCCGACAATCCAACTGGAGGTTACCGTATGGAAAAATTTATACATGGCCACCGGGGAGAAAAGCACTGCCCAGAAATCGGCCATTTCATTTCGAACCGTATCCGGATTGAAATGCATGCCGTCCGGAAATTGCATCCAGGCGTTCGCCACCAGAATCCACAAGGCTGAAATGGTAGCGCCGATCACCGTGAGCCAGGTGGCAGCCAAGTGAAATTTCTTGCTCACCTTGTTCCATCCAAAGAACATCACTGCGATAAAGGTGGCTTCCAAGAAGAAAGCCATGATGCCCTCGATGGCCAGTGGAGCGCCGAAAATGTCGCCGACAAACCAGCTGTAATTGGACCAGTTGGTCCCGAATTCAAATTCGAGGATGATGCCCGTTGCTATACCGACGGCAAAGTTGATTCCGAACAATTTCATCCAAAACTGGGTGATTCGTTTCCATTCTTCGTCACCGGTCTTGTAATAATAGGTCTCCATCACCGAAATGATTACACCCAGGCCGAGTGTCAAGGGAACGAACAACCAGTGGTAAATGGCGGTTAGGGCAAATTGCGCCCGCGACCAGTCAACCAGAGAAAGATCAAGCGTTTCCATAGTGTATTTCAAGGGTTTATAGTACGTTCTATCAATTGGTTGCCGACAAAGTCAGCTTTTTCTTCGTTGGTTTGGAACCGGCTTCCAAGGAAATCAGGGAAAAAGAAAATCTTCAAGACAACGAACATGATGAAAAGCTTGACCAGGATTATCAACCAGAGTGTCTTGCCCAACTTCATTTCACGGAAGCCTTCCACGTAAAATCGAAAAACAGAAATCAAGGCCTTTTTCATAAACGTCAAAAATTAATGGCCAAAAGGTGTGTTCCTGTGCGCATTCCTCGCTGCATTCGGTGCGGAGCGTCATTTTACGAGGGGAAGACGGACAAATGTTGTGGTGCCGACTCCTTTTTCGGACGTTACGTCAATTTCTCCACTGTTTAAATGAATGAATTCTTTGCAAAGAATCAATCCAAGTCCTGTCCCTTCCTCATTGTTCGTACCGTAAGTTTTGAAATTTTCACTGACCTTGAACAATTTGGCCAGATTCTCCGGAGAAATACCAATGCCAGTGTCTTTTACACGAATCACCGCCATTTTGTCTTCACGAATTAAAGAAAGTGTAACGGTGCCCTGGTTTGGAGTGAATTTAACTGCATTGGAAAGCAGATTGCGAACCACCGTTGCAATCATGTTATGATCGGCAGTCACCTGCAAATCTTCCGGTATTTTGAGCTCAAATTTTATACCTTTTTGTTCAGCCAGTTTCCGTTGCATATAATATTCATCGTCGAGCAAACCCTTTAATGCAAGCAATTCAGGATTGAATGGGATGACCCCCGTTTGAACTCTGGCCCAATCCAGCAAGTTTTGCAGCAATTTGTAGGTACTTTCTGATACTTGCTTGATAGCAGAAATCATGTTGATTTTGTCTTCATCCTTGAACGTTTCGAAATCGGAAAGCAAGATGTTGGAATAACCCAGCAAACCATTAAATGAATTTTTCAGGTCGTGTGCGATGATGGAGAAGAATTTGTCTTTGGTAGCGTTGGCCGTGGCCAGTTCCTTAGTACGTTTTTCTACTATTTTTTCCAGGTTGTCGTTGATTTCCTGCAATTCTATGTTTTTCCGGCGGATTTCAAGTTCCTGAATAAAACTTCGGATGGCTTCCCGGACGGTCAGGATTAGATCGTCGCGATCCCAGGGTTTCGGAATGAAGCGGTAAAGGTTGGCATTGTTGATGGCATTGGTGATGCCGTCAATATTTGCATGGCCAGTCAGTAGGATTTTAAGAATGTTGGGATTCTTTCCGTGAATCTTAATAAGAAATTCATCCCCGCGCATGGTGGGCATCAAATAGTCCGAGATGACTACTGGTACTTCGTAACCGTTCTCGATGAGTTCATCATAAATTTCGAGCGCTTCTTCAGCGGTCGTGGAGGTCTCGATCAGGAATTGATTTTCAAAAAAAGGTCCGAGCTGATCTTTCAGTGCTTCGAGGATGATATCCTCATCGTCAACACAAATGATGGCTTGCTTCATTTCAGGTTTAGGTATTTTTAGGTTATTTCTGATCTTGATTCAACGGAATTTCAACAAAAAAGGTGGTTCCCTTGTCTTCTTCTGTCTCAAAATAAATGCGTCCGTGGTGGTTCTCTACGATCTGCCTGGATATGTCGAGACCCATACCGGTACCAATGCCTGTCGCTTTCGTCGTATAATAGGGCTCGAAAACATGCGAGGCGATTTCCTTGCTCATTCCGCAACCCGAATCTTTAAACCATGTAAGTATATGTTCACTATCCGACAATTTGATTCCGATATCCAATACTCCTCCATTTTCCATCGACTGAATGGCGTTGGTGATGAGATTGGTCCAGATCTGACATATTTCATCTTGCCGGCAATACAGCAAGGGCACATTCTCAAAATGGGTGACCACTTCCGTTTTGCTATGTTTGAGTATGTTGGCAGTCAGGATGAGGACGTTCTCAATTGTATCAGCTAGATTGGCTGACTCTTTCGCCCCGGAATTATTTTTATGAATGTAACTTTTCAATGCACGGACAACGTTTGCAGCCCTTTCTACAGAGACGAAAATATTGTTTGAATTGCGTTTGAGGGAAAACAAGACTTTAAGCATCTGAAGCAGATTCTGAGCATTGGGCAGCTTTAAAAGAGCCAGGTATTCCTCATCCGTATAGTTTAAACGGAGCGAAACAATGGTATCGGCGATGTTCAATGCATTTTCAATCTCGTTTTGCTCGAAAAGAGCCATCAAATCCCTTTTTTTCTGACGTTCTTCTTTCGAAAAGGCGGAAACTTCTCTGGTATCCGATTCATTGATCAGTTTGAAAAGCCAGTTGATTTCATCCGTGGATGCATGATTGATCAGCCATGGTAAATCTACCGTGATTTTCTCAACAACGTCGTTGATGTTGGTGGAACTGGCCTTGATAGCACCCAACGGGGTATTGATTTCATGTGCGATGCCTCCGATGAGATTCCCCAGGGCTGCCATTTTTTCTGCAAATATCAGTTTGTTCTGTGTTCTGGAAAGTTCTTCAAGGGTATTCTCCAACTGCTGGTTCTTGGCGGAAAGCTGCTTATTCATTTTTTTCATGCTTTCCTGCGCATTTTTGATTTCGGTGATATCTCTGGAGATACCATAGGTACCAGTGACTTCCCCGTTAACATCCCGCAAAACAGCTTTGATGGTCTGACCCCAACGAACTGCTCCGTTCTTGAGCGTCATAGGCTCTTCAATGTTGATGGTCTTGCCGGTGGCCATGATGTGCTGTTCGTCATCAAAAGCCTGTTGAGCGTGAGCAGGATCAAAAAAATCGAAGTCTGTCTTGCCCTTCACTTCTTCAAAAGAGTTGCAACCAAGTGTTTCGATGTGCGAACGACTATTGGTGATGAAGCGACTTTCACTGTCCTTGAAATAGATATCAAGAGGGATTTCCTCCAGCATGGTCTGAAGGTAAAAAAGTTGGTTTTTGCTGATCTCATCGGATTGGACCTCACTGGTAATGTCTTCAATGCGTTTCAATACGAATTCAGGCTTTTTTTCTGTGTTTCGAAAAAGAATGGCCGTAACGTCGACTTGTATAACATTTCCACCTTTCGTCAGCCGTGAGGATTTGAACTTGATGTCCGATTTTTCACCAAGCAATAATTGATCGATGAAACAGATTTCCCGTTCATGAGCAGAGTCGCTTACATAAACCGTAAAATCCTTGTGCCGGATTTCTTCTGCAGTATAACCAATCAGGTTGGCATAGGCATCGTTGAAGCGAATAATCTTCCCATTCAGCCCAACCATCAGGCTGCATGTGGAAGAATTCTTCAATAGTATATCGTAAATTATCCCGTATTCGTGTTCGTTCATGATCTAAACTTAAAAAGCGAATGTTCGTCTTTTCCGAAGCCAGTTTATAAGGATACCAATCCTTTTAAAAAGGGATGGAATGAAAGCCGAAGATAAGTGTTATTCTTACAACTGCAAGAATTTTGCCTTGAAAAGTTCATAAATCAATTCAAAAAACACATCTTTGCCTGCACGCAGAATACGAACAAATAGCATGACAGGTCAATTTTACCGACTTTTACTACTTATCCTTTCTATTACGGTACTTTACTGTGCTTCAGCCCAAGCCGTCAAAAAGCAGGTGCGGAAAGGTGCGGGTGCGGATACTGTGCTGGTGAGTCGTACAGGCACAGCATCCTACTACGCCGCCAAGTTTCAGGGCAGACATACGTCCAATGGTGAGAAGCTGGACAATCAAGCGTACACCTGCGCCAGTTACTTGCCGTACGACACTTGGGTGCGGGTGACGAATCTGCGAAACGGCAAATCGGTCGTTGTGCGTGTTACGGATCGTTTCCACCCTGGCGGAACGCATTTGGTTGATCTGACGCTTCGGGCGGCCAAAGACATCGATATGGTGCGATACGGCATTGCACGTATCCGGATGGAAGTGCTGAACCCGGTGCTTGTCAACGCTTTGCTGACTAAGGATTCCATCACAATCGCTCTTCCCTATCCGACAATGAAGCCGTTCGTGCCGGTTCCTATCCCACACTGGCAGATCAGTACGTACCCTCGGTGATTTTTTTTCATCGGTTTGCAACTTTTCGGCGCGTTCTGACGTCAAACGGACAAACCCCTTAAAAACTTACATTATGTACATCGGCGAATTAATCCCCATTTTTGGAATTGTATTTACGTTCTTGACTCCGGTCCTCATCATTTTTATCATTTTCCTGAACAAGACAAAACAGGAAAAGTACAAGAATGAAGTGTTGAAAGCAGCCATCGAACAAGGTCGCGAATTGCCCCCCGATTTTTTCAAACAAGTAGAAAAGCCCAAAGAAAGTCTGCTTAGGACATCTCTGTTCTTTCTCGCTTTCGGTATTGGCCTCGGCACTTTCTTTTACTTTTTCTTTGCTCCTCAAGGAGATGGCTGGAAATTTGCTTCCATGGGTCTGATCTTTATTTTCGTTGGTATTGGCCAACTCATCGCTTATTTGATCGAACAGAAACAAAAGAAAGCCGGTGAACAGGAAGGAGTTTGAACTTCAGGTTCAGATCAACCAGGAACCGCTTCGCCGGTTTCTTCGTAATCTCTGCAGGGGAGACGCGGCCTTGGCCGACGACATCGCCCAGGAGGCCTTCATCAAGGCCTTTCTGCATTTGGAAACGTTTGGCGGCAGGTCTTCCTTTTCCACCTGGTTGTTTCGGATAGCCTACAACTGCTTCTGCGACAATATTAAAGCGGCTGAACGCTACAGCCCGGTCGAAGTGGAAAGTCTGACGGTCATTGCATCTGAAAAGGCGGATCAAGCTTTTGACCATCAGGCACTTTATCTGGCATTGGATAAGCTGAACACCAAAGAGCGAACGGCCCTCTTGCTGTTTTATATGGAAGAAAAAAGTTTGAAAGAAATAGCGGTCATCACTCGAATGCCCGTCAATACCGTTAAAGCACACCTGTCAAGAGGCAGGTTGCATGTGAGTGAACATTTAAAAGTAATCGGTCATGAAAGAGGATAATGTAAAAACATTCCTGAGCAGTCATAAGGAAACGTTGCCCGAGGACGGCTTCAACGCCAGGTTGTTCAATACGCTGGATTACCTGCCTCGGCCCAATCCAGCGAAAAACAGAAGCCCACTCATCGTCGGAATCTTTACAGGCATCGGATGCTTGTTATTCGTGCTGCTGGGTGGTTACAGCGTCCTGTTGAACGGGCTTTCCACGATGGATCGGATTTTTGTCGATATACATGCCCTATCACCCGACATCCTGACGACCTGCATCATGCTTGCCTTGGCCTTTGTCGCACTAATCCGATTCGCTGCTCGTTCCTACCATCGTTGAGAAAATCGCTGCCGGTTTCGTATATTTGCAGCATGACGGAACAGGACAAAGCGATACGGCAAATGAACGAATGGGGCGGGAAGGGGAGACCTTTTTTTTTCCTGATCGATTTTGACCAGCAAAAGCCTATCGTGCTACCGTTGGAGGAGATGGCAGTCGCCGGTATCTGTTTTTCGACCCCAAATTTCCCTGACAACGAAACGGAAACGGCGAGCCCTGTTTTTCTGGAGCATGAAGGCTATTCCCTGAGCAGCTACACCTCGCAATTCCAAAACGTCGTCAGCCACATCCGTGCAGGAGACAGTTTTTTAGTGAACCTCACCTGCCAGACGTCGGTACGGCTCAACCTGCCCTTCGACCAATTATACAAGGTGGTCTGTGCCAAATACAAACTGTTGTATAAAAACGAATTCCTTGTTTTTTCGCCTGAAACCTTTGTTCAGATTCAGGACGGCGTGATTTCCTCTTGCCCCATGAAAGGAACACTGGATGCTTCCTTGCCCGATGCCGTGCAACAGCTCATAGACAATCCCAAGGAAAAAGCTGAACACAGCACCATCGTCGATCTGATCCGGAACGACCTGAGTATCATCGCCACGGATGTCCAAGTCAAGCGCTTCCGGTATATCGAAGAGATTTCAGCAGGTAAGGGCATGCTACTGCAGGCCAGTTCGGAAATTACCGGGCAATTGCCATCAGACTATCCTTCCAAAATCGGTGATATCCTTTTTGCGCTGCTACCAGCAGGTTCCGTCACCGGCGCACCCAAGAAACGGACCGTGGAAATCATCCGCGAAACAGAAACCTATGAGCGCGGATATTATACCGGCATTTTCGGTATATTTGATGGTCGAAACCTGGATAGCGCCGTGTTGATCCGTTTTCTGGAGAATACGCCTTCAGGAGTGGTGTATAAAAGCGGCGGAGGCATCACCGCCCAAAGTGACCTGATGCAGGAATTTGACGAAATGATTCAAAAAATATATGTACCGCTTCATTGAAACTATACGTCTGGAAAACCACCGTTTGCAACACCTCGATTGGCACAACAAACGGCTGAACGAAACGCGAAGGCATTTTTTCGCTTCCGCTCTTGAAGTGGATTTGGCAGAAATCTTGGTTTTGCCGGAAAACCTCGATGAAGGTGTCTACAAATGCCGGATTGTGTACGACGAACAGATTGAAGAAGTTACCTTTCAGCCCTATATTCCCAAAAGCGTACATGCGCTGCGGCTCGTGACAGACGATCATGCCGATTATTCCTATAAATTTGAGAACCGGGCGATGCTTGATTTGTTACTGACTCAAAAAGGCGAAGCCGACGACATCCTGATTGTCCGCGACCACTGCATCACCGATACCTCTTATTCCAATGTCGCCTTGTTCGATGGCCTGCACTGGTACACACCCAATACCTTCCTGCTCAATGGAACTTGCCGTCAACGCTTGTTGGCTGAAGGCATCCTCCGGGAAACGCACATTACACTTCACGACCTTGGCCGTTATGAGGAAATCCGGCCCATCAACGCCATGTTGGAGTTGGAACGAACACCTTCCGTCCGTTTGATGTTCTGATTATTAAGAAGCTACCTGCAAAACATTCTTCAGTTTCAACTTTACCTGAATGGTTTTTCCGTCGCGAAGCAAAATCAACCTGACGGTCGATTTTGACCGGGTTTCGAAAATGTTCTTGATTTCGTTGATGCTGATTCTAAAACCATTGATGCCGTTGATCTCGAGTATGAAATCGCCGGCTTTCACCCCTGCTTCTTGACCAGGTGAATTTTCCCAGACATTCAGCACTTCAGGTAGCTGAAAGGTTTCGTTGTCCTGTACAACCTCGATGCCTGCCATGTTGTAGGGAAACGGCAATTTGTACAAGTAATTGGGCTTGATATACAATTTGTTGCCTGCCTGATCGAAAATTAGGTCGAAACGGCTGAGCAGTTGACTTCCCACCGTGCCTTCTCGCTGAGCGTTGATATTGGTTCCTGAAATGGAAACAGAATCGGGGAATGCGACGACTGGATCTGATAGCAGAAAATCGCCGATCCAAATTTTCCCAAGCTTACCTAAGGAGCCTTCAATATCACCACTCAGGCCACGCCCGATGTAACCACGGATTTTTCTGGAGGGCACCGGCACCGGATCGTTGCCGTACGAACGGAACCAAGCGGTCAGTTCAGCACCTGTATCTAGAAGCATCCGAACGGTTCGGATTCTGCCATTGGCATCCTGAATGGGCACTTCCATGAACATTTTATGTGCTTCCAAGCTGATAGGCAGGGGTACAAACCCTTTTGGTGGAGCGAAACTGCTCGCATCGTAGAGGTAAATGCATTTTCTGGTATAATCCACCCGAACAATCTGATTATTAAAGAAATCAGCACCTAGAATCCCGTTCATTTTGGTGCCGGTGTGTTTGGATAAGTTAAAAACGTCAGCCTCCATAATCATGACGGTTTGGTTTTTCAGCAAGTATTTTCCAATCTTTAGCGTATTCCTGTCACTGACCCAAGCTTGCATATCGGTGCCGGTTCCCAGGCCTTTCAATACCGTTTTGAAGGTTCTGTCAAAAACGATGCTGTCCCCGGCAGTCAGTTCAGTAATCAGCGTAGTGCCGATTCCAGAATCCAGCAACAGGTTCAGTGGCGGATTATCATTGATTTTAACTTTCAGAACGACGTAGGTGCCGACCATTTCGAACGGAATTCTTGCAAGAACCTTGGGACTGTCCGAAGCACGAAGCTCGGCAGTCAAACACAGCATTAGGATCAAGCCAAGCAAGGTTCGCATATACAATTAGTTGGACAGCGCCGTCGGTTTATACATTTCTAGCCAACACCTGTCGTCCGCTTTCGGTCAATCCCTTTTGACAGGATTGTAAATGAATGATTTCCAAAAGTAGCAAAAAAAGTTACGGCTAATAAATCTTCGAAAAAATAGTTACGAAAATCGGCTGCAACTACCGAAAAATACTGTATTTTTGAAATTGTAAATCTGGAAGAATCACTAAAATTCGTAAAGCCATGACCTCAAAACTTGCCAGAGAAATCTACGACACCATCTCCGACTCTTGTGCGGTGGAATTGTACATTGATCTTATCCAGAAAGCGGTGGTTTATGCACACATTCGTGCAGAATGGGCCTTGGCTGATGAAAAAAGCCAAGCCAGCATGCGTGCTTCGCGTACCGTAGCTCACAATGCATTTATTGCTGCAACAGGTGCGATGGCATTGGCCATGGCTGAAAACGATGAATCTTCGTCATGGCGCGAGCATATCGGCAACGACAGGCAGGAATCGGCTGAGTTTGCCTGCTGGATCCATTACCATTTGAGCATGGAGGCGGAATGAAAATTCATCTGCTGGCTTTTCTTTTATTTACACCATTATACCTTTTTGCTGAAACAACGGTAACCATTTCCAACCTTCGTCCCCGCACCGATACCGATGGGCAAATTGTGGATGCGCACGATGGCCGTATCACCCAGTTCAACGGTGTATTTTATTGGTACGGAACGGCTTACGGAAATACTTCAGGCTTTCTAAAGAGCAATTTCTATCAATGCTACAGTTCCACCGACCTGACCAGTTGGAAAAAGGAAAGTCCGCTTCTTAAAAATGCTCCGGCCGGCGTTTATTACCGTCCTCATGTCGTTTACAACGCCAAAACCAAAAAATACATTCTGTGGTACAATTGGTATGCCCAACTTTGGGACGGAAAATTCGGCGTGGCCGTATCGGCAACTCCGACAGGCCCGTTCAAAATCGTGAATTCCGATGTCAAGGTGTTCAACAGTGCCGATGGGGTAGGTGATTTTGGTTTGTTCGTAGATGGCGACGGCACCGCCTATCTGGCCTACAACACCATCAACGGCCACCGAGGCTCGGTGGAGAAACTCAGTGCCGACTACCTTTCGTCCACCCTCGAAAACGGCGGTTTCCTGACGGAAGGTTGTGAGGCAGGCGCGATGTTCAAACGCAACGACAAATACTACTTGCTTACCGACAATACCTGCTGCTTTTGTACGCAGGGTTCAGGCGCCAGAGTGTATGTTTCCAACAGACCTTTGAGTGGATATGAGCAGCGGAACAACATCAACCGCTTCCCCGGAACACCGGCCCCGATGTTGGTGGATGGGGTGCTGAGCCCGAATCTGTACACCACGGTGAGGAAAAATCCCGATGGTGCGTTCACGCCGATTCAGGTCAATTTTCAGGGGGATTCCACGTTCAATACCATCAAGGTGATTCAATTTACGGGAAACCGCAAGGGCGCCTGCGGCGATACGCTTGCCAGCCAAACCCACGAACCGATTCTGGCGCCTTCCTTCGAAGTCCAGTATTGGAAAAATGGGTACTGGATACCGCTCAAAATAACGGAAAAAGCGATGTCCTCATCGGTCTATACGTTGTTGAACCTCCGTTTCGAAACGGTCAAAGCAAGGAGATTGAGGATTCTAACGAGTAAAAGCTATCCTTACAGCCTGATGATCAACGAAATAGAAGTGTCTGACAACCAGCAGATGCTTTCAGGCGGCGCTCAAGCCTTCCTGATTGACCAAGACCCTGAAAAATGCCTGCCTCAGATTCCAGGCCAGCAGACCTACGTCATGCCTTTGCAAACGGTGGACGGTATCCGATACATCTGGATGGCCGACTTGTGGGGTTCAGCCTCCGACAACATAAAGGGTCACGATTACCAGTACTGGGGCGCTCCGCTGGAATTCGACCCGAAGGGCGACATCGAGTCGATGAAGTGGGTGGATACCTGGCGGGTAAAACTGCCTTGAGGTGGTGTTGCATCCTTCAAGAAAAAGTTTTATATTTGCATTCTAATTCTACACCGATATGCTGTATTTTTCATACATGCGAACGACCACAACCCCTTGGGGGGTCTAACTTTTACCACAGTCTGGCAGAAAGGAGTATCGGTGCGTGCTTCCGGCCAAAAGCCTTTTTCAAGGCCACCTTTCCAACAAATCTTTTTTTCTTAATGGCTGAAACGGTGCTTCCATGCACTCGGGGCGTTTGTAGGTCCGACGTTGCAGCCCAATAAAAACCAACACATCGCAGAAAACCACGGATAGCAATTCCGCGCTGCGATTCAAAATTTTAAAAATTATGAAAGTAATGAAATTCGGCGGAACGTCCGTAGGTTCCGTGAACAGCATTCTAACCATCAAACAGATGGTCAGTTCGGCCAGCGAGCCGGTAGTGGTTGTGGTTTCAGCCGTAGGCGGCGTCACCGACCAATTGATTGAGGCCACGAAGCTGGCTACAGCCGGTGATTTGGAGTATCAAAAAGAGTTTCAGGCTATCCGCAGCAGGCACGAAGAGCTGTTGAACGGCCTTTTTGCCGACGAAGACCTGGCAGCCATTCAGTTTGAAATCGATACCATGCTCGATGAACTCGGCAACATCTTCAAAGGTTTGTACCTCATTCAGGATTGCTCCCCCAAAACTTCGGCAGCCATTTTGAGCTACGGGGAACGCATTTCTTCCCATTTCATAGCCAAGTTGCTGAACTCCACACATATTGACTCCCGCGATCTTATCAAAACGGAAGATCAGTTCGGCAAGCATATTGTGGATTTTCAGGAAACTTCCAGACTCATAGCCAAGGCTTTTGGCTCGATACCTCCCATAACTGTAGTGGGCGGCTTTATATCCAGCAACATCCGCACAGGTGAAACTACCAATCTGGGCCGCGGTGGTTCCGACTATACGGCTGCCATCCTGGCTGCCGACCTGAACGCCACGGTGCTTGAAATCTGGACGGATGTGGACGGTTTCATGACGGCCGACCCGCGCGTCATCAACAACGCCTATGTCATTGAACGCCTCACCTTTGTGGAAGCCATGGAACTGTGCACCTTTGGCGCCAAGGTCATTTATCCGCCGACAATTTTCCCGGCCTACAACAAGAACATTCCCATTGTCATCAAAAATACATTCAATCCGGAAGCTCCCGGTACCTTCATTTCCAACGAAAAAAGCAGTGAAGGGAAAGCCATCAAGGGCATCTCCTCCATTTCAGACACGAGCCTGATCACGGTTGAAGGCCTCGGCATGGTGGGTGTGATTGGTGTGAACTACCGAATTTTCAAGGCTTTGGCCCAGTCTGGCATCAGCGTATTTTTGGTTTCGCAAGCTTCTTCCGAGAATTCCACGTCCATCGGGGTGCGCAATGCCGATGCTGATGAGGCCGTCCGCGTGCTGCAGATCGAATTCAAATCGGAAGTGGACAACGGGGAAATCAACAAGATTTTTGCCGAAAAAGACCTTGCCACGGTAGCCATCGTCGGTGAAAACATGAAACGCACGCCAGGTATCGCCGGTAAGCTCTTCGGAACGCTTGGTCGCAACGGGATCAATGTAATAGCCTGTGCGCAAGGAGCTTCCGAAACCAACATTTCCTTCGTGACCAACGTGTCTTCGCTGCGTAAGGCGCTTAACGTCATTCACGACAACTTCTTCCTGTCCGAATATCAAGTGCTGAACATCTTCCTCACCGGTATCGGTACGGTTGGTGGCAGCCTGCTTGACCAGATCAAGCAACAACAACCGCTTCTAATGAAACAGAACGGTCTGAAACTGAACGTGGTGGGTATCGCCGACATCAACAAAGCCATTTTCAACCGCGAAGGCATCGACCTGGGCAACTACCAGGATATGCTGTACAACGAAGGAATTGACACCACTCCCGAATTGCTCAAGCAGGAAATCCTGAACATGAACATCTTCAATTCGGTGTTCGTGGATTGCACGGCTTCTCCGCAAATCGCAGGTCTGTACCGCGAACTGATGGAAAACAATGTTTCCGTCGTGGCGGCCAACAAGATCGCTGCTTCGTCGGAGTACAACAATTACATCGGTTTGAAAAACCTGGCCCGCCAGAAAGGCATCAAATACTTGTTCGAAACGAACGTTGGAGCAGGGCTGCCCATCATCAATACGATCAACAACCTGATCAATTCGGGTGATCGCATTTTGAAGATGGAAGCCGTACTTTCTGGTACGCTGAACTATATTTTCAATACCATCAGTGCCGACATCCCTTTCAGCCAAACTATAAAAATGGCTCAGGAAGCGCGTTATGCCGAACCTGATCCGCGTATTGACCTGAGTGGCAAGGATGTGATCCGCAAGATCCTCATTTTGGCCCGCGAAGCCGGTTACCATTTGGAACAGGAAGATGTGGCCAAAAATCTCTTTGTGCCCGACAAGTATTTTCAGGGTTCGCTTGACGATTTTTGGGCAACCATCGGAGAACTGGATGGCGCATTCGAAGAAAAACGCCAAGTGTTGGCCAGTCAGAACAAGCGCTTTCGATTCGTCGCCAAAATGGAAAATGGCGCTTGCTCGGTCGGTTTGCAGGAAGTTTCTTCCTCCCATCCGTTTTACGATTTGGAAGGCAGCAACAACATCATTTTGATCACGACGGAACGGTATTTGCAGTATCCGATGATGATCAAGGGGTATGGGGCAGGCGCCAGCGTAACAGCAGCCGGGGTTTTCGCCGATATTATATCAATCGCGAATATTAGGTGAAAATCCAATCTGAGCGCACATTGCTGCGTTTTCCCTCGAAAATCAATCCTCACTGTGAAAATCCAATCTGAGCGCACATTGCTGCGTTATCCCTCAAAAATCAATCCTCACGTACGAAAAGTACGCTCCGGTGTGATTTTCTCGCGATGCCTTGCACTGCACGCTCAGATTGAATTTTCCCTCAGTGGGGTTTTTGCCTGAAGAAAAAAAATGAAAAAAGAGAAATGAAATATTTAATAATATTGGGGGATGGGATGGCCGAAGAAGCTATTCCTTCACTAGGAGATAAGTCGCCGATGCAAGTGGCCAACACGCCCTACATGGATTTGTTGGCCTTGAAGGGAAGGAGCGGGATGCTTGCAACGATACCTGAGGGTTTTGCGCCTGGAAGTGAAATTGCAAATATGAGCTTGCTGGGTTATGATGTCCGAACGGATTTTGAAGGACGGGGATCGTTGGAGGCTGCCAGTATCGGTGTGGCAATTCAGCCGGGTGAAATGGCGATGCGTTGCAACATCCTTTGCATTCAGGATGGAAAAATCAAAAACCACTCGGCAGGTCATATTTCCAATGAGGAAGCAGCTGAACTGGTGCATTTTTTGGAGACTGAACTCGGCAATGAACTGGTAAAATTCCATGTGGGGATTTCCTACAGGCATTTGCTGGTGATGAATGGTGGAAGCAAAAAAATTTATTGCACACCACCGCACGATGTGCCGGGAACCCCGTTCAAGGACGTTCTCGTGAAAGCTTTGGTGCCTGAAGGACAAGCGACGGCTGACGAGTTGAACCGATTAATCCTAAAATCCCAGGAACTTCTGGCCAACCACCCGGTGAATTTGAAGCGTATCGCTGAAGGCAAGGATCCCGCCAACAGCATCTGGCCCTGGTCGCCCGGTTACAAGCCGGCCATGAAGACGTTGATGGAACAGTTTCCCAACGTAAAGACTGGTTCAGTGATTTCAGCCGTGGACTTGATTAAGGGCATTGGCATTTATGCGGGCCTCGAATCCATTGAGGTGGAAGGCGTCACTGGCTTGTACAATACGAATTACGAGGGTAAGGCACAAGCCG